>Ga0114958_10000103_pt1 | contig 68068 bp, 61 predicted proteins | sample C_130208_EF_Meta_FD_89577 | JGI IMG/M metagenome (GOLD analysis project Ga0114958, IMG submission 89577) | Freshwater microbial communities from Lake Croche, Canada to study carbon cycling - C_130208_EF_MetaG | ecosystem: Environmental > Aquatic > Freshwater > Lake | place: Lake Croche, Canada...
TATATCAACAATAACTGAACTTAATAAAGTTAGAGGTCCACTAAATTGTGGTTCAGATGAAGACTATCTATATGGTTTTGAAAGTGATGATCAAAAATATAGACATGTATTCAACTCTCCTGAAACATCTTTTGGACAACCATTCTTAGGAAATATTCTTAAACTAGAGAATGTAATGTTTGGTGCTGGAAGTGCACACTTTGTACAAGTGAAAAATCATGCATTGTATAAACTTCTTACCAAGGAGGCTCAACAAGATGCTTTAGATTCAAGTGCTGCATTAGGTGCAATTACAGGAACAGGAACTAGTTTTAGTGCATCAGCAATGTTCACAGCATACCAGGCATATTTAGCAATATACATAAATGGAATAACAAGAAGAAACTATACATATTCATTCAACTCTATAGCTAGTTATGACTACAGTGCTGATATACAGAATAACATTGGTGTAAAACAAAGAACTGTTGATATAGCTCAATATATTATACCTGGTGTTCAAAGTATTGGTGACAATCATAACATCAATAACTGGAATAGAGAGTCTTCTGTTTATATAAAAACAACAGATAAAGTTGATGATTTTCTAATACCATATGACACCTATCAAATTTGTAATAATAATATACTTGTTACATCACTATTTAATATAACAAATCCTACCACTGGACAACAAAATGTACTTGTTACTCCAGGTGTTTGTAGCAGTTATGATTCAACAACCTATCCTATATTTGTATCAGGAAGTATTAATTATTCTATAACTATCACATCTTCAGGATTTGCAAATATTACTGGTCCCACTCCTTCTCTTCCCTATCCTAGTGAAACACCTAGTTTGATTTTTGCAGGAAGTTCTGTTATATCTGATAATTCAAGATTTATAATTTCTGAAAAAGGAAATTGTGTAAATCCTGGAAAAGAAGAAGACATCACTGTAGTTTCATACTATGGATCATTGAAGAATATATTTGTCAACCAATGGGGACAGATGTATTCTTATGAAACAATTGATACAGGATTTCAAAGAAGTATTGATCCTGTTGTAGGTAGTAGTATTGATACAGTGTTTGGTGGTGATACATTTATTACAAGATTTGCATTTAAAACAAAGCTTCCATTCTTTATAGACAATCGTGTAAATGCTCCTGATGATTCAGACATATTCTATGATGAAATAGGTAATGTTGCCTATCCTAGATATTGGTTTTCATCAAGATCTAATTTAGATGATTATTATGTAAATCAAAGTAGTACAAATCTTTTAAATATTATTTCATATAAAGCACATAGATTTGATTGTCCAAATACACAAAATCTTGTATCAGGAAGTTTTAATAGAACTTTCTATGATGGAAAGATGTATCTGTTTGCATATGGTGTTCCTAATTTCTATTGTGAAAGTTCATATAATGTAAATCTTAGACAGGCATTTAATAATAAAGAAGGAGATTTCTGGCCTCATGTAAGCACAAGTATTCCTGATGATTGGGTTCAGGAAAGCTTTGTAACAATACAACAAGATAACACCTACTATTATAATGTAACATTCTCTAAACAGAATAAAGAAGATTATTTTTCACATCTTCCTCCAGACTGGAAAGCACAACTTTGTTTTACAAACTATCCATTCAGAGCAATATATTCTGATTCTCAAGATTCCAATCCTAATAATAAAGTGAATGCTTGGTTAAACTATGGTGCTGCATCATATTTTGATTTTCCTCAAAACTTTGGTAAGCTCACTTCATTAGATGGTATACAGAACAGAGCAGTGTTAGCTAGATTTGAAAACAAGAGTCTTTTATATAACACTCTTCTTACAGTGGATACAAGTAATCCACAGGCTGCTTATTTAGGAAATAGTACATTGTTCAAGAGTGCTCCTCCAATTGATTTTGCAGAAACAGATCTTGGATATGTAGGAAGTCAACATAAGTTTCTTTTAAAGATTCCTCAGGGACAAATCAGTGCTGATGCTAAAAGAGGACAAGTGTTTCTAATAGCTGGTAACCAAGCAACAGATCTTTCTGCATTTGGTTCAGGAATGAATAGATTCTTTACAGATCATTTGGCTTTTGAAATTCTTAGATATTTTCCTAATGTTGATATAGATAATCATTTTAATGGAATAGGACTTCATGGTGTATATGATTCTAAATATGATCGTGTCATCATAACAAAACTAGATTATATTCCTGTAGATGATAGAGTTAAATATGATCCTGAGACAAAAGAATTTTATATAGAAGAAGAACTTCCATTCTTCCCAGCTAGCAGTACAACAACAACTAGTTCTAGTTCTACTTCTACAACCACTAGTTCTACAAGTTCTACAAGCACTAGCACAACAACAACTACAACAACTGCTGGTCCAGTTTATAGTTTTTCATACACTGCAGAAACTTATGAATGCACTGCACCATTAGGATGTTCTTCACCTACAGGAACTGTAGTGGTAACTACAGCTGATCCATTTACACTACCAATAGGTTCTTATTTTAGAATAGAAGGATTTGTTGATACAATAGCTTATAAAGTGATTTCAGGAACTTCAGGTCCTGCTGGATATATAATGATTCCATTTGCACATGCAACTTGTGTAGATGCTTGTACTCAACAACCACCACCATAATAATAAAATAGAATGTCAGAAACAATCAAAAGAAGAAAAGTGGTAGAACTTACAGATCTTAATTATTTCTGTAACAAGTCTTGGACACTATCATTTAATATGAACACCAAAAGTTGGGTGAGCTTCCATAGCTACATCCCAAACTTTTATATAGGTGAGAATAACTTCTTTTATTCAGGACTTAATGGAGGATGTGATCTTGAACTTCTTGCAATATCAGAAGTTCCTTGTACACTAACAACTTCTACAACAAGTAATTTAAAACCAGGAACAACAACTTCTACAACAACAGTGTTTATAGATTGTGTATTGGAAGGTTTTGTTATTAAACTTCCTCCAACCCCCACTACAACAACAACAAGTAGTAGTTCAACTAGTACTTCCACTAGCACATCAACATCTACATCTACTAGTACAAGTTCTACTTCTACTAGTACATCAACTAGTTCTACATCCACTACTGTTCCTCCAACAACAACATCAACAAGTAGCACTAGCACATCAACAAGCACCAGTACATCAACAAGCACTTCTTCTACTAGCACTAGCACTACATCAACCACTAGTACAACTTCTACAACAAGTACAACAACCACTATACCACCTACAACAACTAGTACATCAACCACAGTACAAAACTTTGCTAAATGTGTTGATTGTGCTCCAATATTAACTGATTTTATAGATAATGGTGTTGGTTTATTAAGTGTTGGTAATATGACTTCTAGTCTATGTACACTTGGTAATTATGTAATTGATTGGTATGTTGATAGTATACTTAACCCTATAGAGTTTACATCTGGTAACACTGGAAATACAGATCCAGCTATACAACAGTTTCATCCTTTCACAGGAGCAAGTGCAAGACCTTCTATAGGAGGATCTTGGATTCCTATAATAAGATATGCTTATTTGGATAGTATAAAATACACTTCTACTATAACTCCAGGAGCTTCATATGCTAGTGATCTTGCAACATGTCTTACACCAATTAATGTACTTAACTTAAATTGTTCAAATGGTACAAATACAGATGTTGGATTTGAACAATACACACATAAATTTAATTACACTAATGGTGTTTCAAGTCCTTCAGATGCTAGTAAATCATTAGGATTTGATCTTAATTCTGATGGATCTACACAATATATGGCATGGTATTTTGCTGGAAATATTATATCTGATAGAATAACATTCACATACGTTAGTCCTTTAAATGCTACATCTACTTTAATGCAAGACTTTGCAATTGGAACAGATATACCAGCAACTGATTTTACAGGAGTAATTAAAAAAGTTAATCAATCTTATAGTAAATATATTATAGATCTTACAGCAATAACTTATGCAGTAGGGGATTATATATTAATTGATATTACAGCTGGATATATTGCTCCAACTAATCCAAATACAAACTGGACAGCATATTTTGCATGTTTAACAACATTTGATACATCATGGACAAAGGCTGTAATAGATCCATGTAGTGCAGTGATGACATATAGCACAGGACTTTGTGCATATAATCTTACTTATGGATTTTCAACATTCAATGATAATAAAACTACAGATCGTTATAAATATCTAGTTACTAGTTATGACACTAATGGAGTAACAAATATTACTCCAACTTTTTCACAATCATTTAGTAATGGACAACAGTCTTGTTCTTATGGAAATCATATTCATAATTATAATGAAACCTGTGTACAAGCAGCAGGAACTATCACTGTAACTAAAACAGGACCAAGTTTTGTATTCCAGTTTAGTAGTATAACTGACTATAATAAATATCAATCTGAGTATAATGATAATATAGCATGGGTAACACCAGCAGGTCCTACACCACCTTCATCTGATATTAACTATTATAGATTCCTTCAGACATTTGTTACTAAATATCTTAATGATAATTGTGGTGATACAAGAACAAGTCGTGATGCATATATGATGCACTATCTCACTCCTGTGACATTTGATTCTATTGCTCAAACAATGTCATTCACTATAACTGCAGTTGATGGATCACCTTTCTTTGCAACAGTGGGAGCATGTGCTGGTAGTTGTGCTGCTCTTGATCTTTTGCAGCAAAATAATAATTATGCAGCAAGTGTAACTAATAAAGTGGTTATAGGAACAACAACAACAGTTAAGTTTCAAGCTGCTTACTATTATGAACAAACAGCACCTGTAGTTACTTTTCTTTATTCAGCAGCTGGTGGTGATCATATTGCTCCATATTCACCAGTGTATGCTGCTCCTTTAACTAATGGTTGGTATTATAATTCTCCTAATTATCAAGCTTTCCATTTCTTCCACAATGCTGTAACAATTACAGATAGTCTAGATGGTGTAAATAACTTTAAAATACAAAGTGATCTTGATGTAAATGGTAAACCTACAGGTGTATATGTTACTATATATGAAATATCTGGTGGAGTGGTAACAACACCAAGTGGAGGATGTTCTTAATAATTAAACTATGTCAAAAACAATAATCATAAAATTAGCAAGTGCTGGTAATAGAGTTACTGGACCATTTAATATTTCCGATAATCTTGGAAATGTTCTTGGTACTAATGTATTAAAGACCACTCTTATCATGGGAATAACATACATAGTTGATGATGCTGTTACAGTTATAATTGTTGAATCTATAGGAAAATGTCATGTTAAAAAGAATCTCCCTATATCAACACTTGATACATGTCAAATAGCAGCAATGACGTTTAAACAGATAAATACATCATCTATCTGGAGACATCTAACTGATATAGTGAATTACAACTACTACTATGGAAACATAGAACCATATATAATAGAATATCCATTCTCTTATGATTTTCAAGATGAAATCTTACAAAATGTAAAAGACTACACAAAAGCTTATAAATATATTAAAATAGTAGATGGTGTATTTAACTATAATACTAGAATAGATACAGATGATAGATGGTTTAATAAAGCTATTCTATTTAATGGACAACAGTGTTCTGGTGTATTAGAACTAGTTCCTAAACCTCTACACAATCTAAAAGAGTATTTAAAATACCCTATATATAATGCTGATAGTAAAACAATTACATATACAAAGAGTGATAATTTTTATCAATATAATACATTTTGGTCTATGGTAAAAGATAAATCCATACCTTTGTTTACAACAAGTTGTGAAAGTCTTTCTATAGATAAAATTATAAACCAAGCAAATATGGACTATGGCAAGAGATCTTTTAAAAAGGAACCTCTAAGAGCTAAGTTCTTAAAGGTGAGACACATTCTAGATAATAGAAGTGATGCTCATTTAGTTTCAGGATTCATCACTACACCAAGTCAAATCTCTTATAAATAATGGCAAAGAAACTAACATCAAATAAAGCTAAAGAAATTCTTCATGATAAGAGTGTGCATGGGCATCCTCTTACAGATAAACAACGTAAGTTCTTTGGGGCTATAGCTGGTGGTGCTCCTATACAAGCTAAAAAAGGATGGTTAGAGAAATATGCAGAAGGTGGAAGAATGCAAGAGCATCAAGAGAACTATAATGATAATACAACATCCTATCCTCCAGGATTTGTAGGTGTAGGATATAATACAAAGGGAAGAAACTATTCTCCTGCATGGGGTGGACAGTTTCAAATGGGTGGTAAACTTACATTCCTTGAACCAACTAGTTCTAAACTACCAATAGGATATGCAAATATTCCAAGTAATGTACCTAGTTCAGAACTTGCTCAATCTATAGGTGGTGAAGATGGAGAACCTGCTTTTTTAATTCCTACATTTAAATATGGCCATCCTTTAGAGGATGCAAGTGCTGAGTTTAGAAAAACAGGAGAACATCTTGGTGGTCCATTTAAAACATGGCAAGAAGCTGATGAATGGGAAAGAAATGTAAGACATCCTTATGTAGAAAAAGGACAAGATATTCCTACACCTCTAAGAAGATGGGGAAAGGATTTTGCTATGGGTGGTTCTATCCCTGGTTCTGTAGGATTTACATATGCACGTACACAAGGTGCTGCTCCTTCTAATGGTCCATATGCTAAGAAGACAAAAGCTAGTGCACAGAATGGAACAATTCATAAAAAGTACCTACCTGAAAAAGTTGAAAATTGGCAAGAGCCTAAATATGTTGAAGGATTAAATTCAGAAGGTCACTATGGATATAGCAATGGTGTAATTAACTATGATCCTAATAGTGAAGTTGAAAATATAAATAATCCTTGGTGGTTAGAGCATGAGAAATATCACCATCTTCAAACTTTATCAGGAAGAAATCCTAAAGAAAGAAGGCAACAAGAGGTAGATAATCAAGTGAATGAAATGATTAAGTCTAATCCAGGACTGCAATTTATTCCAAAAAGTAAATTAATAAGTGGATCAAAACCTAATGAGAAAGGTCAAAAGTCTTTTGTAGGTGCTGGAGATCGTATATATGAAAATCCTTCAACTCTTGAAGGAGAAGCTAGGTTGTATGAAGACTATATCAGTAGTGGTGGCAAATCTATTTTTCCAAAACAAGAGAATGGAGGAATGACTTATTACCAAAATGGATTAGATTGGAAACCAAAGATGATTAGTAAGAATGGTTCTGTGATAGAAGATGACATGGGTCAATGGGCTCATCCTGGAGAGATAACAAAGATCAATTCTAATCAAATAACAATGAAAGGGGTAGACTATCCTGTATTAGGAATTTCAGATGCAGGTGATCGTCAAATGATGTATCCAGATCAAGAATATACATTTAAAGGTAGGACAGTAACTGAATATCCACAGAAAAAGAAAAATGGTGGGTGGTTGGATAAATATAACTAACATAATAAAAATAAAAATATGAAGGCTGAAATCTTAAAAATTGCTGGTGTAAAGAATGAGAAACAATTCTATTCTAAATACCCTACAGAAGAAGCATTTATGAAAGCTCATAAGAAAGAGTTTAAGAAAGCTGCTATGGGAAGTAAGATGGTGAAGACACAACTTCAACAACTTACAGACTTTGGTAATCCTCCTATAGCTCAAACAGGTGCACAGTTAGATATGTGGGGTAATCCTCTTCCTATAACACAGCAAACTCCAACTCCTAATAATCTATATAATCCAGCAGTTCCACAAATTGGGGGAAATAATCCTCAAGGTGGAGTGATGAACTTAACACCAAATGCTGCTGCTACAAATGCTACAAATCAATTGCAGATGTATGGAACAGGAGCAAACATTCAACAACCTGGTGCATTAGGTGGTAAGACACCTGATTCTATAAAAGGTATAAATTTACAATCAATAGGCAAGAGCACCACTGGCTTATTAGGTAAACTTGGTGGTGTAGGAGGAATTGCATCAACAGCATCTGCTATAATAGGTGGTATTCAAGGACTGAAAGAAGAAAAGAAAAAATTAAAACAATCAGAACAAGATAAGGCTTTAAGTAATCTCACTCTTCAGGCTACAAGCATGAGACCAGAAAAGATTAAAAATAAATATGTAAGACCAGAAGATGCAATGGTTCAACCAGAACAATTATTTCCTTCCTATGGAGTGGGTACAAATGTTCTTACAGCAAAAGATGGTATGCAAGTTGGTGGTAATCTTGGAGAGATACAAAACACCTATGCTCCTAATAACCTATATGATGATCTTGGATATGAACCACTTAGTGATTCTGAAATTGTAAAACAATACAGAGCTGGTGGATTTATGCCAAGAGCACAGAGTGGATTTCAACAACTATCAGATTATTCTAGTGCAGGGGGTGCTGATCAAGCAGGTCAGTTATTTGGTGCAGCAGGTAGTGCAATAGGTGGAAGTGGATTTAAACAAAATGCTGGTTCTCAGTTGGGTGGAGGAATTGGTAAAGCAGCAGGAAGTTTAATAGGAGGACCTATAGGAGGACTTATAGGTAGTGCCCTTGGTTCATTAACTGGTGGTCTTTTAGATAAGAAAGGTAAGAAGATAGCAGCTAATCAGAAAGCTACACAAAAGAATGTAGAAACAGGAGCATTTCAATCAGGAGCTCAGGCTTTACAATCACAAAATTCAGCATTTGTAAGAGATGGTGGTCTTGTTCCTTATGAAGAAGGTGGATGGGTTTCTCATGATTGGCAGCCACAAGTTATTGCAACTTTTGGTGAGCATAAGATGAGTGATCTTTTAAAACCTGATCCTATGATGAATACATTGAGAGCTGGTGGACACATTAGTCAAGATTATGTAGAACCAAGTCAAAGAGCTTTAGACACTATGGCTTTAGGTGGTGAACTTAAAACTACATGGGGTGGATATGCAGAACCCATGTCTCAAAATCCATATATGCCTGGAACAGGAGAAACAGTTATGTTTAGAGGAAAGAGTCATGATGAAGGTGATGGTAATGGACATACAGGAATAGGTGTAAAGTATGGTGATGGTGGTAAGATGACTGATTATGCTGAGTTTGGAAGTGAAAGTGCAGATGCTGATGTTGAAGTGGAAAGAGGTGAGCCAGCTACAGAAATGACAGATGGTCAAGGACAAAAGAATATGGTGGTATTTGGCAATCTTCAAATACCTAATCAGTTATTAAACCATATAGGAGATCCAAATGCTAAAGGTAAGAAGTTTAAAAACTATGTAGCTGATCTTGCTAAAAAGGAAGCTAAACAAAACAAGATAATTGATAAATCTACAAATAGTATTAATGAATTAAATGTTTATACACCATTTGATAAACTAAATTTGGATGCTCATCAAGCAAATATAATAGGTGCAAATATGAACCTTAAACAATATGCAGATTATAAAATGAATGCTGCAGCTGTACAAAATGCAATTAATGATACAGCAACAGAACATGGACTTGATGCAGATCATCTTGCTAAAGGTAAACACATTAAAGACAAAGAAGCTATGAAACAACAAGCTAAATTTGGTAAGGAAATATTTAAAGCACAAACAGGTGTCACCTATCCTGTATATGATGCTGATGGTAATATTGCTTCTTATGTAGATGAAAATGGTGCTCCTATATCAGCACCAGCAACTACACCTGTAGCTGCAGCTCCTACAGCAGCTTCTACAATTCCATCAACTATAGATCCTGCTAAGTATGCTGAGGTGAAGAAATTATATGAAGAAGCTAAAGCAGCAGGAAAGAAGAGTAAAAAAACAGCAGAGTTTCAAAAGAAGTTTCATGAATATTTTCCTGATTTTGCTAAAGAAGTTATTCTTTCAAGTCCTGAAGGTGTGACATCAAAAGGAAAAAGTAAATATAAAACAATAGAAGATTTAAAGAAAGCTCCTATAGAGGATGTTCTTTCAACAAATGTAGATGAATACTTTGGTCCAAGAACAGAACAGTATATGGCTAAATTAGAAAAATCAATACAAACACCACCAGTTACACCACCATTAAAAACATCTACCACTACACCAACTACCACTCTTCCTCCTTTAGATATGGTGGAACCTCTTAAGAGAAACAAATGGATAGATGCTGCTAATCAACTTCTTCCATATGCAAGACCTAGTGATCTTGATTATAGAGTTGATCTAAATCCAGAAATGACTGCTCTTTCTATGAATCAATTAGAACCAGTTCAAGCACAACTCTATCATCCTCAACTCTTAACACCCTATGATGTTTCTTATCAGGATCAGTTAAATGAAGTGACTGCTCAAAGTAGAGAAGCAGAAAGAATGGCTGGACAAAATCCTGCAGCTGCAGCAGCTATAATGGCTCAAGCAAATCGTAGCAAGAGTCAAATATTAGGAGAGCAATTCAGACAAAACCAAGGTCAGAGAATGGGTGTTTATAATCAAAACATAGCATCTCTCAATGATGCTCAACTTAAAAATCTTGGAATCCTTGATACTCAATATGGTAGACAAGCAGAAGCTAAATCTAAAACTAAACAACAGGCTATAGAAGTGGCTAAATCAATGGCTGACAAGATTGATAAAAACAAGTTGGAAAATAAAACATTAGCTGTATATGAAAATACATACAACTATAGATATTCTCCAAGTGGTAGAATACAAAACTACAATCCTCTTCAACAGTTTGATGTAGCTCTTGGTGGTTCAGGAACAGGTAAAACAAGTGGTGGAATTGCTCCTGGATATGAGTTTACATATGATGCTTCTGGAAATATTATTGGTACAAAGAAACAAGCAAAAGATGAAACTGGTAAAAATGGTGTTAAGATTAAATCTAGAAATGGATCTATTGTAAAAGCCATCAAAGGTTTATAACCAATTCAATTATAGTAGATTACCAAAACTCATTATATCACTTGGTAATTATAATATTTTAAATTACATTTGCTAACACAATTATTATGGCAAGCTGGACAGACGCAATAACACAATTTAATCCCTATGTATCAACACTTCCTGTTGATGCAATGGTGAAGGTGGGTCAACTAAAACAGGCTCAATATGAACAGGGTGTACAGAAAATACAATCTCAGATAGATAATGTGGCTGGTATGGATGTTTTAAGAGATGTAGATAAGAACTATCTTCAATCTAAACTGAATGAACTTGGTGGTAATTTAAGAACTATAGCTGCTGGAGATTTCTCTGATTTTCAATTAGTTAACTCTGTTGGTGGTATGGCTAAACAAATCACTAGAGATAAGAATGTACAAAATGCTGTTGGTTCTACAGCTTGGTATAGAAAGCAAGCTCAGGAAATGGAATCTGCAATAAAGCAGGGAAAGTCTTCTCAATCAAATATTTGGGATTTTAATAATAAAGCAAGTAAATATATTTCCTCACAAAACTTAGATGATACATTCTCAGAGAGATATGTTCCTTATACAGACTACCAAAAGAAGTGGACTGATATTCTTGGAAAGTTACATTCAAATCTTACACAGGAGGACATAACTAATGTAATGGATGCTAATGGGAATGTTGACCATAATAAACTTGCAGCAGCTATGACAAGAGTGAAAGATGAAGGAATTTCTGCAACTCAGATAGAAAATGCAATTAAATCTAGTCTTAGACCAGATGATATTGATCAAATGACTATAGATGGTAGATATCAATTTAGAGGAGCATCTGTAGAACAATTACAAAAACACTATCAAAATATATACGATTCTGAAGTGAAAACTCTTGATAGTAGAATAGTAGGTCTTCAAGGAATTGTAAATTCAAGTGGATCAAATCCAGTTTTAAAAAACAAGGCACTTACAACAATTGATGAACTGAATGCTAAAAAAGTGGAAATGTCAAAAGGTTTACAAACTAGATTTGATGACATAGTTGCAAACCCAGAACAAGCAAAAGGAGATATATATAAAGATGGAGCCATTTCAGAATTTGCAAATTCATTCTCTTGGGAACATCGTACTCTTGAAAAAATGACTAATCCTGAATTAGAAGCTGCTCATTGGGAAAAAACTTATGGATTACAAGTGGCAAATGCTCAACTTGAAAGAGATAAGTTTGGTTATACAAAATGGATAGATGGAGAAAAGTTAGGTATAGAGAGACAAAAACTAGATATTGAAATAAGTAAGCTATATGGTAGTGCATCAGGATTTACAACATATCTTGGAGAAGGTACAAATTTAAAAGATCCCAAGACAGCAATGCAAATGGATGCTAATCAAGCAGATCTAACTGCTAATACAGTGATACAAAATTATGCAAAGAAGTTTGGAAAAACAATAGCAGCAGCTGAAGAAGATTATAAAAAATTTATAGGAGGAGATAAAACTGCAATTGATGTTACATATAGAGAACAAATGGATGTTGCTAGAGATAGTAGAATTAAAGCTGCTAGTATAAATGCAGCCATTAAAACTGCTGAAAATGAAGTTAATGCAGATCCTACAATAGCAGCAAGCAGTAAAACATTTAATGCATCTCTTAATAGTAAGCGAGGATTAGATATTACTATTAGTGGAAAGATGCAACATTTTACACCAAAAGAATTATGGGAATATATAAATAAAGAAAAAGTGGTGGGAGGTGTTGGTGAAACTGCTGGTGGTGATTATTTATCTATAGATCAGTCTGGATTGAATGAAAAAGAAAAAGCTCTTTATAGTATACTTGGTAACACTAGATATAGTGTAGATCGTGATAGACTACCTAAAAATAAAAATCAACAAGTTGTATCTGATGTACTATCTAGCTATAATGAATTAGGTCCTAAGTTTAATGCATATAACACTGCATATAACACTGCCTTAGCAGATAAGATAAGAACAAAAGCTGGTAAGTATATTCCTTCTGTAGCTAATATAAATGTTAGTAATAAAGATGGTGCTCTTTCTAGAGATAATATGGAAGGAATAATTGGAAGTGTACTACTTAAATATAATGATCCTTTTGGAGGAACTCCTGGTGGTTCTGCAGAACTTTCAAATAGTGATGCACTTGCTGCACAAGACATGTTAGCAAGTAAAGACAAAGATAATATTCAATATAAAAAGGTGATACAGGGAGATAAAACTTATGCATTGATGCTATTGGGATCTAAACAAGTGTTGGTTCCCCTTACATCAGAAGAAGCAAAAGGACTTCCAAAATCAAAAAATGAACCATCTCAACAAGAAGTTGATGTAAAATATGCTCAGCAATTAGGAGGTGGAAATACAAATGTTACAAGTCGTCCTGAGAACTCATATTTCCAAACAAATAAGTTTGTAAATGTTAGAAATCTTAGTGTAACAGCAGATCTTAATGCTAATGCAAGTCCTGGAAGTGGATTGAGTTATATCAACTTAAATATAAAAACTCCTAGTGGTTGGAAAAACTTACAGCTTGATGATAATCCTATGGATGTTCCAACTGCAATAAATAGAATAGGGTCTTTGACAGACATGGATATTAAACTATTATATTTAGCTAATCCTAATGTTCCAGAACGTTGGAAGGAAGAAATTAGAAATCTTTAAATAATTTTACGAATGCCTGATTTTGACAAAGAGTTAGCCCCAACAATCAAAATTGCACCACCAAAACAATTTGATTTCACTTCTCGTGCACCTATCCCATATAGTCCATCATTCACTGCACAACCTGCTGTAGGTACAGATCAACTTAGCATATTTGATAAGTTGAATGCTGATACACGAAATTCCAATCCTAATGCAAAAGGTGTATTTATAACTAATAAGGAATTATCAGAAAATAAAAGATATCGTACATTCAATCCTACAATAGATGATTATGAGGATTTTGCAGGATATGGACAAAGTGCTGTAGATCAACTTGCTAATGGTATAGTTAAAATGGCTGGAACAGCTGTAGGAACATTCCTTCAAGGTTTTGCCACACTTCCTAATACAATTGCTGCATTAAAGAATGGTAAAGCTGCTAATTTATCAGGAGGACCAGATGGTTATGAAGCAGCTATAGATAGTTGGACTAAGAACTTAGAAGATGAGTTTCCTAACTATTATACACAACATGAAACAGAACATCCATATTGGGCAGCTGTTCCATTTGCTAAAGGTTCTGCTAACTTCTGGGGTGATAAGGTGATAAAGAATATAGGTTTTACTGCTGGTGCTATTGGTTCTGCTATTGTACAAGATGCTGCTTTAGGATTTGTTACAGAAGGATTGGGAGAGATTCCATTAATAGGAAATCAAATTGGTAAAGCATCTCTCTATCTTAATAAACTATTCTCTGCTGAAGGTAAATTAGGAAGAGTTCTTGGTTCAACAGGAGAATCTGATCTTTCTATTTTATTAAATCAAGCATCTAAAGATGGAATTACAGGAGAAAAATTACTAGATCTTAAGAAACTTCAAGAAGTTGGTAAATATACAAAACTTACAAGTGGATTTAGATATGGAATGAGTCTTTATGGATCTGCAAGAACAGAGGCTGCTGTTGAGGCAAGAGATGGATATAACCAAGTGAAGAATGAATTGGTTAAACAATTTAAAGAAGATCCATTAAATAATGGTGAAGAACCAGTTGGTAAAGATTTACAGGATATAGAAGATGCTGCAACAAATGCTATGAATACTAGGTTTGGTATTAATATGGCTATTCTTACAGTGAGTAATGCTATTCAGTTTGATAATCTTTTTAAATCATTTACATCTGCTAGTAAGAAAGGATTCACAAGTTCTATTACAAGAGATATAGAAGAAGCTGGAAAGATTGGTCTTAAGGAAGGATCTTTAGATGTATTTGAAAAGAAAACTACAGAAGGAGTTCCTGGTAAGATATGGGACTTTGTAAAACCTAAAATAGCTAACATCTTTTCTGAAGGTGTATATGAGGAAGGTGGACAGTATGCTGCTGAAAAAGGTACACTTGACTACTACACTAGAAGATATAATCAATCAAAGAACAAAGATCCTAAGAAGGCTGATCATTGGGATACACTTAATGAAATTATTGCTTCTACAGGAAAAGGACTTTCAGATCAGTTTGGTAGCAAAGATGGTATAGAAAATATGTTTGTAGGTGCTCTTTCTGCACTAGTTACAGGTGCAGGAATGAAAGCAATAGATAGAATAAAAGGAGAAAGTGGAGAAAAAAGATTACAAGCTTCCATTAACATATTAAACCAACATGGACTAACAGGAATATTAGCAAATCAATATAAGGATACAGTTAACAGTTTAGGTATTGCTGCTGATATGCAAGATGCTGTTAAAAACAAAAATGTGTTTAAGTATAAAAACTTTAAACATGATATGTTCTTCAACTTTGTTAATTCACGTTTAGGTTCTGACATGCATGATGTAACACTTGAACAGTTGAATATGCTTAAAGATCTTCCTAAAGAGGAGTTTGAAAAGCACTTTGGAATGGATTTTAATGAATCAAATAAAAAAACTGTTGCTGAATATGTAGATGCATTAGTCACTAAAGCAAACAGTATTAAAAAATCTTCAGATGTAATTAACTATACATTTAAAAATCCATTTAAGAAAAGTATAAATCCTAAAACTGATGATGAAAAACTTGATTCAATAAAGCATGACAAGTTTAATGATTGGAAAACAGAACTATTATATCAATCAAGTATCAATCAAGATACAAAAGATAGACTATCATCTATTCAACAAAAAGTTTCTGGAATAAATGCTCTGTTAAATAATGATCTACTTGCTACACTTACAGATCCAAAGTCTTTAAAAGAGTTAGGAAAGTCTTATGAGGAACAAGCTACACAACTAAGTGCAACAATTAATAACTTAACCACTCCTGAAGAAAGAAAGAATGTTAAAGATAGAATAAAAGCTTTACGTAGTCTTTCTGAAAGAATTAATATTGATATTAATAATAAAGTTCCTGATATTAAGACATTTAGTAAATTGTTGAATTTTGAAATGAACAATCAAGATTTTACAAAAGATGATGTCATCTCTCCTGAACATCTAGTTGATTTACATAATTTTGGAAATGATGTTAATAATCTTAAAGAAAGAAAAGCAATTGCTGCTACAGCATATGATGTTCTTTCAAGTAAGGAAGGTTTTGAAAAATATTATGCAGAACCAAAAGAAAAAACAGAAGAACCTACAACTGCTGCAACAGAACCTATTGTTCCTGATGATGCAGCTCATGTATTTGTAAACAAAGCAGGAGATAAAGAAATAGGACAAGTGGGAAGAGAATATCAAATACCTTCTTCTAAAATTGCTAATATAGATAAAATTGCTGATGATAGATGGCAAGTGACAGCTCCTAATGGAGATATTACATTTCATGACACAGAAGCTAAAGCTAAAGAGGCTGCTGATGAATTAAACCAAGACTTTGCAGATCTTGCTAAAGTGAAGGTGTTAGCTCTCAATCCTGATGGTACATTCAAGGTGGAAGATCTTGCTGGTAATATTCAAAACATATCTGCTGATAAATTACAGGGATATGAGAAGTTAGAATCTGAACAAGAGAAGTTACAGAAGTTTGCTGAAAAGATAGAGAAAGAACAAGTAGAATTACAACTTAATTCTGGTACAACTATTACAGGAAATCCTAGCACAGAAGCATTTCACCAAGAGGGTAAGTTAAAGCCCACACCAATATTCTTTATATCTGGAATATCAGAATCAGAAGATAATATAAATGCTCTTACACAACCTCTTCATGTAAGAAACTCTAGAGTGTTTTTAAACAATGTTAAAAACTTTGAAAATAGAGGAAGCATCAGAGCAATCCTTGTCACTCCTAATCAAGAGAAAGCATTAGGGTTGGATGGACTTACACAACTGTCTTATGGAACAAATGATATGTCTACATCAACTGATTTAGACAAAGGATTTGTCGCACAAGTATTTGTTGAACAAGTTGGTAATGATGTATATTTTGTAAATAAAGAAGGTAAGAGATTAAGTAAGATAGGTGAGCAAGTTGATATGTCAGAAGTGATATTTCAAACTATGCCCACCACTGAGATATATTATGATTTCAAAGATGCTAAAGGAAATCCTGTTCCTAGGTTTAGACAAAATGAGGAAGCTCAGTTTAAAGCACATGCAGCTGCATGGAAACTTACAAGAGCTACGTTATTTGCAGCCCCTGCAAATGAATATAAGTTATACAGCTTCACTGTTTCAAGAGGTATTCCTATTGAAAATGTTACAGAAGAAAAAGATGCTACAGGAAAGACAATTAAAGTGAAAGAAAGAAATGCTGTAGGAAATTTATTAATTCCAGAAGATAAGATTGGTAGTCAGGAAGGACTGATAGTTATCCCTACAGCAGGAAGCATTTCTCATAATGGTCAAGTGCTGAAGGTTCCTAATGGAAGACCTGTATTACAATATGGAGATACATTACAATTCTTAAATAACAGAAAGTTTAATAGTAAAGAATCTGCTACAATCTATCAGGTGATAAAGAAAATGTCAGAAGTTCTTACAAAAGATAAGACATTAGATAGAGCAAGTGTAGAATTCTTACAAAATGTATTATATTATAGAAAAACAAATGATACAAGTGGTAATCAAATCTATATAGATACAGACACTATGACTCTATATTTAGGTAAAACTGCCTATGATGTAACTGATATTGCTAATAAGGAACAAGAAATAACTGATCAACTAAAAGATACATTCAATAGTATTAATAATGACTCTCTCACAAAGAAGTTTAATGATAAGTTTTACGAATACTATTTAGATGATAGTGATACATTACAGGAAAGAGAGTGGGACAATTATCAATCCTATCTACTTTCACAAGTGAATCCTGATGGATCAAAAAGATCTGTTGAGAATATTCCTTTGTCAACATCTGTAGCACAACAATCACCTTCAGTTCCATATTCATACAAACAAAAATATGCCACTCTAGAAGGACTTGAACTTCCTGTACAAACAGTCGTTGCTCCTATAGTTATTACACCAGTTGTTGGAACACCTCCTATCACCACTAAGATAGGAAATAATGATATGGAGGGTAAAGTGGTGAATACAGAAAACATAAAATCTATTGGAGATATACAGTTTACATCAACATACGATGAAAATGGTAATGTATCTGTAACACCAATCACTAACACTCTTATTAAGGAGATGGCAAAGGATGATGCAAAACTCACTCCTTACATTAAATTCTTAGAAGGACTTAAAGATAGTGAAGGAAACAGTGCATATAGTCTTACAGATACAAATGAACAAATCCTTTTAAAGTTTATAACAATAGCTTTAAATGATCGTTTAGAAAAGCAAAAAGCTGCAGAGTTAGCAGCTACTCCTATTATTACACCAGCTGCTCCAGTGGTTGTACAACCTACAGCTGCATACGATCCTAATAAAACATCTGATCCTGATGAAGAATACAGAAGAGTGGGAAAGGGTACACAGCAGAGAATGACTGATGCTGAGATTCAATTGTTTAAAGCATGGGCTCAAGAAAATGTTCCTAATATTCCTTGGGAGGTTTTAGAAAACTTAATTGATACATATGATGGAGAGAAAGCTTGGGGTGTGTATGAGAATGGTGTAGCTAAGTTTGTTCGTGGTGGGTTAAGAGGTACAGAATACCATGAGATATTTGAAGGTATTTGGAAAGGAATGCTTACAGATGAAGAAAGAACTGCACTTATTGATGAGTTTAAATCTAAGAGTGGTACGTTCCTAGATAGAGAAACTGGTAAGCAAATTGAATATTCTGAAGCTACAGATAGACAAATCAAAGAAAGAATAGCTGATGACTTTGCTGATTTTAGACTAGGTAAACTTCCTGCTAGATCATTGGGAGAAAAGATTGTAAACTTCTTCAGAAGGATTTTAGAATTTGTTAAATCATTCTTTTCAAAACCATCTCTAAAAACAGAGATGTTCAAAGCAATTGATACAGGAAAGTTTAAAGAAAGAACATTAAATCCTACAACAATAAATGAAGCTGCTGAATATAGAAGAGTGGGAAACTTTACAGAGGAACAAACTCATGAGTTTATAGATGATATGTCAGCTAGAGCTTCTTTTATTTTATTTGGTAGTTCTAAAAGAGCAATATTTGATATTGTTAATTTTACAACATTAGATGTATTTAGCCAAATAGAAAAACAATTTATTAAAGAAGGTAAAAGACAACAGATGTCTGATGCTGATTGGTTTGAATTTGTTGGTAGAACAAAAGAAAATCTTCGTCCATTAGGAATTAGTTTTGATCCAGAAAGAAGAGGTGACATAAATGATGAGAGTTCAAATAAGAACGATTATGCTTCTGAAACATTTTCTGTAGATTATAAGAAGCAGTCTCCAGGAGCAATTAAACTTACATTAGGAACTCTTGTTGAAACAGAAGCAACTAATCAGGAAACTCCTAACTCTTTAAAAATGCCTAAGGCTAAGTTTAGTTTTTATGCTAAAGGATATAAATTATTAAATTTTAGTAGAGCATTTGCTACAGTGATAGATAAGATTTGTAATACTAATAAAGTGACAAAGGCTGTAGATAAACTTATAGATCTTGCTAAATATGATGCAAATTATGTTAGATTTTTTCATAGACTTGGTGGAGATTTAAATAATGCCACTATAGATTTTTCTAAATTTGAACAAGAAGATTGGAGATTGTTTGTACAATTTATGCAAACATTTGCTAAACAAAAACCTGATGCGTTAATACAATATAAAACTGGTGATGAGGTTTATACAGCTCCTGCTAATTTATATGGAGTGATTAAACAAACACAGAACAAGTGGGTTGAGAATGTTAAAGCATTATCTAAACAAAAAGATTCTGTAATATTCCAAGATAGAGAAAATAGAACATACAACGTTAATAGAGAAAAGTTAGCTAATGTGAGTATTAAAACTCCTCAACAGCAGATTGATTTCTTGAATAGCCTTGGTATAGAGTTTCCATTAGAGGTTTATAACAAACTAAAAACTGAAGGAAAGGAAAACCAGAGAAGAAGGTTCAATGATGCTGTAAGTGCAATATTCACTTATTTAGGAAAAGATGAACTTGGTGACATACCTATAGCTAGTATTACAGGAGCTACATTAGGAGTTAACACCCAAATGAATACACTTGCTGAACTTCTTGTTAGGGTGCTAAACCCTAATCAGGATAGCACCTATTTTGGTGTTGATGGTAAGAGAAGACAATCATTTAGTGATAATAATGCTCCATCTTCATTTGAGAATGATTTTAATGAATGTGAAACACTTGCTGAACTCCTTATAACAAGACCAGAACTAAATGATGTTTTCTCTAGAGGAAGTCAAGTGCTTAAACCAGGTGGGCTATTCTTTAATAGTGCTGGTGTTAGAATTAAATCAATGAAAGTTAAATACATCCAAGGTACAAAAGAGTTGGATGAAGATAAAGGAATTGTAACTTCTAAACTAACTATAGGAGATAGATTTACACAAGAGATTAATCAAAATCTAAATGGTGACTATTATATATTAATTCCTGCAGATGGTTCTACAGAATGGATGATGAATCTTGGAAACAATATTAGCTTCTTAGATTTTGAAACTGGTAGAGCTACAAATAAGATTAACACTACGTTTATTGGATATTTAAGAGATGATATTGCATTAGCAATGGATTTTAAAAATAGAGAACGTTTAAAAAGTATTAAAGACAGAGCTAAAGAATTACGTTTCTTTAAGGATATTCTTTCTCCAAAAACATTAATTGGTGTAAATAATCTAATTTCTACAAATGCTACACAGGCAGAAATTGATAAGTTTATTAAAGATAATTTAGTTGATATTCAAGAATCTATACAAACCTATATAGCAAACACTGTAGATGAGACAATAGACATTCTTCAAAAAGGTCAACAAGTGTTATCCACTAAAGAAGGTTGGTCATATAAAGGTCTTGATGATAAGTTTTTACAAAGAGAAAGTAAAGGAAGACAATCTAGACTAAATAAGAATAAATTATCAGAACAAGAATTACATAGCATTATTGGCTTTGCAAATGCAAACTATATAATTAATAACATAGAATATCATAAAATCTTATTTGGTGATCCTTTTCAATTTGCTATTAAGGATGGTCAGCTAGAGGAAACTAAGCGTATTAAATCTTTCCTTTCTCCTAGAAGAACTACATTTGATTCTCCTGAGTTTAATAATCATCTCAATGATAAATATAACAAAGCAGGTGACATTAAACTAACTCCTAAAGATTTTGGATATCATCAACACAAGTCTTACACTAACACTGTTACAGTTAAGGATGTGAATGTAGCTGGTAGTCTGGCTGCATTAGTTTCTGCATATGGACGTACAAATGAAGCTGATGCAATGTCATGGCTTATGGATGGTACATACAGAGAGATTAAACAAAAGAACGGTCAATGGTCTGATGAAGCAGAAGCTTTTCATCAATGGCAAATGGCTTACACAAGAAACAAACTTGCAGAGAAAGGAAAATACACTTATTCAAACGAAGCTCTTAAGAAACAAGATGCTAAGATGATTGAGAAAGATTCTCCTAAATATACAATAGAAGTTCTTAAACCTATTGTATCTGGAAACAAGCACAATAAAAACATCTTTGATCAGGTGTTAGATAAGTTTTCTCAGATGCCTATTTATTATAGCATGGTGGAAGACACCAATCTTGAAAAGTTATACCTGAAGATGAAAGAAAGAGATACAGGATATATCATTATGGAGAGTGGTAGAAAGGAAGGTGCTGAAGAATTATATTCATTGTATAATACAGATGGTTCTTTTAATGAGTCTGCTTTCAATAACAAGATACAGGTTCCTTGGAAAATCTATGGTATTCAGGTGGAAACTACACAAGAGGGTGAGAAACAACAAACTAGAGGATCTCAGCTTACGAAGATTGCAAGTATGGATCTTTTTGATAATGGTGTTGCGAGTGAGGCAGCTCAAAAAGAATACAATCGTAATGTTGAACTATTAAATATGATGCATGAGAATGCATATAATGAACTTCTTCTTAAACTTGGTATTGAGGAAATCAATGGTGAGTTTATAATGAAGGATGGTAGATCTGTTTCTGAAACTCTTATGCATGAAATGCTAAGAAGAGAGATGGCAGATAATGCTAAAGACACTATACAGCTTGATGAAAATAACCAATTTAGAATTCCATTTGAAGCTTCTCCTTCTTATATGCAAATAAGAAGTATTATCTATTCAATGGTTGATAAAGCTATTGTTCGTCCAAAGATGGCTGGTGGTGCTCACGTACAGGTTCCTGTTACAATGTTTGAAAAGGCCACTAAGAATAGAGGCATTGCGATGAAAGATGATAAAGGAAACTGGATGAAACTTTCACAATCACAATACAATTCTCTTACAGAGGAGCAAAAGAAAGATGTTGTATTAACAGATGATACATTAAAGTTTTACACTGAAAAAGATCCTTATTGTGAAATCATGCTTCCTTACTGGTTTAAAGAAAAACTTAGTAAAGGAAAATATAAAACTGATAAGGATATACTAACCTACCTAAATAAAACAGATGAAGGAAGAAGTATATTAAGAGGAATAGGTTTCCGTATTCCTACACAATCTCTATCTTCTGCAGAAACATTTAGAGTGAAAGGTTTTCTTCCTCAATACATGGGTGCTACAGTGGTAGTTCCTTCAGAAATAACCACTAAGGCTGGATCGGATTTTGATATAGATAAACTAAACATGTATCTTAAATCCATATACACAGATAAGAGTGGTAATATACGTTTAATTAAATATCAAGGAAGTGAAGAAGCTACAAAAGAATTCTTCAGCACTGTATTTGATCAAAAGCTTGAAGGTAATATAGTTAAGAAAGGAGAACTGTTAGAAGCTGTAGATATTATGACATTAGGACTTGATGATCCAAAAGGTCTTATGGAGAAATACTCTGACATGATAGATAGCTTAATGGAAGAATATACAGATGGTTCAGATCTTTCTGGTGATATAGCAAAACAACTAGAAGAGTTTGGAAATGAAAATATGCAAGCTGCTCTTAAGGAAAAGTTTGTAAAAAGTATGTACAAGAAAGCTCTTGAGAATGAATACTATGATTCTCTTGAGAAGATGATTACACTTCCTGAAAACTTTGAAAGACTCATATCTCCTGTAGATGATGCTGGATTAAAGAAGCTGGCTAAAACATTAGATGGTTTAAGAGATGTTGATGAATCAACTATACCAAATAGAATCTTAGATAGAAACTATATGACTTCTCTTAGACATGCATTTGTTACAGCTAAGAGATGGGTGGGTATTGCTGCTGTTAATATTACAAATCATGCACTTTCACAGAAGTCTAAAGTGTTTATTGATCAAAGAAGATTTGCACTTGCTTCAGCATTTGATCAGAAGTTTTTAGGAGATGGTAGAGTGATTCTTCCACATAATGCAGTGACTATAGATGGTGTAGAATATCCCTCTCTATCAGGAAGAACAGTTAAAAATAGTAAAGAACTTATTTCTGCAAGACTTTCTGGATATGCAACATCATTTGTGGATGTGTCAAAAGATCCTTACATTCTTAAAATCATATCAAACGATCTAATCATAGGAACAACTATGTTATTAGAAAGAATTGGGTGTGGGGAAAGAGGTGCATATTTCTTAGCTCAGCCTATTATTTCTGAATATATAACAATGCTTGAGAACCATGGTCAAAAAGGATTGTTTGGTAAAAGAAACCTTGAAGCAATAAGGGCTAAGTTTATATGTACAGAGGCTGAATATGATAATGCAGAGATAGATGTTAGTGAAGCTGGTTTAAAAGCTAACATTAAAGAATATAGTGAAAAGAAAAGATTTGGAGATAGTAGAAGTAATGCTGTACAGTTAAAGGTGTTAGATGAGTTCTTGAAATATGCTAAGATGGCTAGTTATAATTTTAAGTTTACACAAGCTGTAAATTATGACACCACTAAATTTACAAGTGGAGATACATTGTTTAGAAAACAATATAGAACAAGACAAGCCCTTAATACAAATATTATTTCTTCTGTTCAAAATATTTTAGATAACTCCCATATAGGAAAACAATCATTGGTGATTGATTCTTCTATGGCTGCAATGGGTGCTATTTTTAAATTTGAGCAGGATGAATTTAGAGGAATATTAGATCCAATATTAGAAAGAATATTAGATGCTAATGAGTTTATGAGTGAAGATGAATATGAAAAGGTGGCTAATAAGATAAGAACATCTTTTATTGACTATATTGTACAAACTAAAGGAGCAGCTAATATTGATATTCAAGCACTTATGGTTGCCACTGGTACATCAATTGATACACAGCTAGCTGCTGCTAAAAAAGACCATCCAGAAATTAAAATTCTACAAGACTTTGAGATAGTTACATCTAATAGAGAAGGTGGTGCAAAAAGCATAAAACTAAATGCCAATATAAAAGAAGCATATGATGAGAATCTCTATACAGGAATGATGAGAGAGTTAAGAGATAATCCTAGTACAAATGAATTGTTTAAGAACATTGTACTATTATCCATCCTACAAGGAACATATCAGTCAGCTATATCAATTAAAAACATTGTTCCTATAGAAGACTATAGTGCTATTGTGTCTCCTATTATTTCCCCATTAGTAGCAAGTGAAGATCTTAATCATTTTGCAGACAGTGCTTTTGCTACAGGCAATTGGAAAGATGAAAACATAATGCCTACATTCAACCCTATGTTCTTTTCAACATCTAAAGATGAAGAACCTGTAGATATACAAGTGAATGCCTGGGGAGATGTTATAGGTGAGGTTTATCAATATTATTCTCCTTTGTTTGAAAACATAGAAGCATATAATATTGAGGCTACAGATAGAAAAGTTTTAGTGCTAAGTGAAAAATATGATTCAGACTATTTAGCAAACGATCATCTTAAGGTGCCTAGGGTGGTTACAAACCCTTGGACAGGAGTGAGAGTTGATATGAGAACAGGACGCACTATTTCAGATGAAGACTATCGTATAATGAAGAGAGCTGGTGATAATTCTCTTAAAGACTATTATGGCTATCAAAAAGTTAGAGATGTTCTTGGGAACCCACTAACTTATACAAAAGAAACATATAAAGGATCAATGACCTATCATGTATACAAACTTGTTAATTTAACAGGTGATGGTCAATTGCTTTCTGAATATTATGACTATAATAAACCATCTGTTGTAAATAATGGTACAATAAGAATTAATGAAGTGATTCCTGATTCACATTTAGTTTCATATTATGCAGGTGTTTTAGATTCAGATGTCATATCTTCGTATAATAAAGCTAGACAAGAAAAACAAATACAACAGATGATGCAACAGGAAGAAGAAAATAAACTTGCAGCAGCTACACCAGAAATTAAGCCAATAGAAATAAAATCTGCTCCTGAAGTTGTAGAACCTGGATTAACAAAAGAAAAGGTTGAGGAACAAAGAAGATTTACATTTAAAGAAAATGGATTTGCTTTTGAAGGAGAAGCACAATATGATGATGAGATTGGTGGTACAATTGAAATCTCTGGAAAAGATGCAATCTTTACAGATGACCAAAATCCAACAGGAATCACCATCAATGACTATCTTAAGGAGAATAATATCACTAGAGATAATTGGGATGGTCCTAATGTAAGTGCTAAGTTAAGAACACTTGCTTGGATTCAGTTTAAGAGTATAGATAAGATTAATGATATATACGACACTAAACTATCTAAGCTTGGTGAAACTCCTACAGTTGAACCTGTAAAACAAATTGAAGCTCCAGTTATAGAGAAAGTTACACCTGTAGTGGAGAAGAAAGAAGCCCCTGCTGTTAAAACTACAACAAAACTAGCTAAATGGCACAACAGTCTTTCTTCAGAACAGAAAACTTTATTATATCAAAAGGTTGGTTCGTTGGAAAGAATCATGAATTTATATGATGAGATTCCATTTGATTATTCTGAAGAACAATATATTGAAGAATTAAAATGTAAATTATAATTATGAGCTGTATCAATCCAAATATTACAAATTTTAAGAAACTAACTGCGATTTATGGAGCTGATTTAGCTGAATCTTTTGTAAGAGGATATTCTACTAATGTTAGAAAAATGAAGGAAGATTTCTTCTATCCTACAGCAGTTCAAGTGAAAGATTGGTTAACAGCTGATAAGAAAAAAATTCCTGCAATAATAACAAAAGCACTTAAGATTAATCCTAATCTATCTGCAGATGCAATTAAAGGTTTGTTAAAGGGAGTGATTAATAAATATCAAGGTTCATTCTTTATTACATCAGGATGGGTGAACAATGGCTCCTTAGTAATGAAGCAAGAAGTTTTGGAAACTGTTCATAAGCCAAACTTAGCAGTGATGCAAGAGCTACAAAGAAGTTTTCCAAATATATTTAGAATCATTGATACAAGAACAAATCATGTTAAAGTTGTAGAGATTAAGAATGAAGGAGGTCCTATTGCTTCAGAAACAGAAGGACGTACAGCTGATAATAAGATTAGAAGTAAATATTTCAGTGATGGTTTGATACAAAATGTAGCAACTGTATTAGAGAAAATAGCTAATTCTATACATCCATTAAACAAGCTTGCAACACAGCTACTTACATACGCTAATACAAACAATGTAAAGATTGAATTGGAATCTAAACCTTATTTTGCTAGTGTTAATTCTGAAATAAAACAAGCTGGTGGATATTACAATCCAGAAACCAACACTATTCATATTGCTGAATTTGCAAGTGTAAAGAATGGTCTTTCAGAAAAACTTTTATTACACGAGATATTACATGCTCTTTCAAATCGTTCTATAAAGGGAGAAAATAACACCTTTACAAAAGATTTCAAAAGACTGTTTGATCATGCTGTTGAAAAGCTTGGTAAATACAATCCAGAAACAAGAGAAGGATGGTATGGTACACATGATATAGATGAATTCTTTGTTGGACTATTTACAGATTCTAAGTTTGTAAAACAACTTCAAAGCATTGATGCACTTGATAATGTTAATCATAAGAATCTTTTTGAAGAACTTATGGATTATATATTGAAATTAATAGGCATAGATAAGAAAAGTTCTTTATACTCTCAGGCATTTGCAACAGCCACCAATATATTAGACCTTGAAAAAAGTAGAATAGAAAGTGTTGAAGATGAATTAGAACAAGAGTTTGCTAATCAAATTAATAGTGAGGAAGCTATAATGCTTCAAAAACAAGGTGCCACTATAAGCTCAAAAGCTTCTCCTAAGACAATAGCAATGATTAAAGATTTCTTAAAGCGTATAGGAGTTGATGTTCAGTCTTTACAAAACATTGTTATAAATGGAGTTAAACAAGATGCTAATGGTGCTGCTCTAATTATGCAAAAGTTAGTTCAGGTGGTTGATGGTATGGAATCACAATCTCTTCCTGAGGAAGCAATGCACTTTGTTGTTGAAATCTTAGAACAAACAAACCCTGCATTATTTAACCAATTATTAAAAGAGATAAATGGTTATAGAATTCTTGATCAGGTGATAGCTGAATATAGAACAGATCCAAACTATCAAACTAAAGAAGGTAAACCAGATATACGTAAGCTTAAGAAAGAGGCTATAGCTAAGGTGTTAGCAGAAAAAATTATAAATAGTTCAGAGGGCCTTACAGAAAAACCTGAGCTATTAGCAAAGGTTCAAACTTGGTGGTCAAAAATATTAGACTATCTAAAGGGACTATTTATAAAGAGTGGATTTGATCTTGCTACTATGAAGATTATGTCTGGAGAAGATATTGGTACAGCTGATGATATTAGAGCTGAACAAGGGGATGTCTATCTACAACAAACACAACAGTCTAAACAAGACCAGGCATTTGATAAACTTAAACAGATAGGCTCCACTATTGAAAAGAAAGATGATGGATATTATGTAAATGGTAAAAAAGTTGGAAGAAGAGTAACTGATATTGTTAAAGATTGGTATGATAGAAGATTTGCAGATAAATCACTCACTAATGATGAGTTTGCAGATGCTGTAAATACACTTAAAGCAGATAAAGGAACAGCAGGACATGCTGATTTTGAATATATACAAGAATTATTTGTTGATAAGGATGGCTATTTAAGAGAAGAACCTCTAGATGATTCAGGATATGTATCTCAACTTAATCCTGATAATAGAGATATGTATGAGTTGTTAAAGAAAAATCTTAAGCAGCGTCTTGAATCATTTCCTAAAGGAACTAGATTCTTAGCAGAGATGATGATGTATGATGCTAAAAGAGATCTTGCTGGTACAGTGGATTTCTTAGCTATAGAACCAGATGGTAAGGTGAACATCCTTGACTGGAAGTTTATGGATCTTAATATAGAGAAGTATAATGATGTTCCTTGGTATAAAGTGAATGCATGGAACACTCAGATGGAACAATACAAACTTATGCTTAAGAATGTATATGGTGTTAAAGAGCAGGACTTTGGTCAAACAAGAATGATTCCTATTAAAGCCATTTATTCTAAAGGAAATAAGAAAGAAAACATTCTTCCTCAACTTATGGAAATACAAATAGGTGATGTTAATGTTGAGAACATTACAGAAGACTATTTGATTCCTGTAGGACTTGAAGCTGAAAAAACAGGAGAGAAAAAGATTGATTCATTGTTGGTAAAGTTAAATGCCATCTATAAAAAAATCTCTGAAACAAAGGTGCTTCCTAGTGAAAAGCTTGGTAAGGCAGAACAGCTAAATGCTTTATTCTCTGCAATCAGACAATTACAAATGAAGAAAAATGTTAAGCCTTTAATATATCAGGCTAGGGTTTTGAACAAACAGATTAATGATATTATAAATACATACAACACTAAGTTTAAAGGAAAAGATGCTAAATCATTTTCTGAAGATGAGATAACTGATTTCACAGAAGTTATTGAAAAAGGAAGAGATGCTTTACATACATATACAAAACTAGACACAGAACTTAAATTCTTATTCCAAGGAAAACAACTTACAGATGAGGATAAGGAAACTTACGAAGGTCTTAAAGATGCAGCAAGTGATGCTAGAGATTTTGAAGCAACATTAAAAGAGGTGGATGAAGAGTTTACAAATGACATCATTGGTGGAAGTGAAGATGTTAAAGGTCTATCTAAAGGAGAAAAGATTGTTAGAGGTATGGCCAAATGGTTTGGTAATACAGCAACAATTCAACTTAAAGCATTAGAGGTGTTATTTAAAAAAGCAAACAGAGCTTTCACATTTGCAGGAATGGATACTCTCACAGAAACAAAAAGATTACAACAGATTAAAGATAACTATCAGAAGTGGGCTACATCTAAAGGATATTCAATTAGGAATGAATTTGACATTATTAAAAAGAAAGATAAGAATGAACTTATTGATGAATTCAATCCTGAGTTTTATAGTAAGTTGAAAACTGCTATAGCAGATAGAGACTATGATTGGATTAGAGCTAATGTTGATAAAGACCAGCTTAGAAAACTTAATGAAGAAAAGCTACAGGAAGAATACAAAAGAATAGAAGATAAGGTGAGAATTGGTACAGATGATGAGATAGAAAACCTGATTCAATGGGAAAAGGATAAGGCAACAGCTTTGTATAATATAGATCTTGATGAAGGATTTGGATGGTTACAATATGATCTTGTAAAGAAGTTTCCTGATAGATCTAATTGGGAATCAAAAGAATGGAAAACTCTGACAGCAAAAGGTAATGAACCTGCATTAGAGTTTTACAATTATATTAAAGAAAGAAATGAATACTATCAGTCTATAGGATATATCAACGCTAAACAAGCTAGAACCTTTCTTCCTTGGGTGAGAAAAGGCCTATCTGAGAAACTTATATTTGGTGGAAAGATATCTATGGGAGAACAATTCCTTAGAAGTATATCTCTAGATGAGGGAGATGTTGGTTTTGGTAAAATAAATCCTCTTACAGGTAAACTTATTGACACTATTCCCATCTATTTTACAAAAGAAATAGAAGGAGAAGTGAGTACAGATCTTTTTAAAACAATGGCTGTATATAATGAGATGGCCATTAAGTTTAAATATCTTTCTGATATTGAGGCTCAAGGAAGAGCACTTATTAGACTAGAGAAAAATAAAGGAGCTATCAAAACATCTTATTTTGGTAAAACAGAATATAAAGATGGTGTGTTACAAACAACTCCAGATAATGATGAGAATGCTAAACTCATAGAAGATATGGTTAAGTCTATCATCTATCAGCAGAAGTTTATACAGAGTGATAACTTTGATCAAATCTTAGGTACACTAGGAACATTTGGTGAGAAGTTAAATAAGAAGCTTGGGTTTAAACTTCTTCCAGAAGATTTATCTGGTAGACAGGTGAGTATTAACAAGGTGATTTCTCAAATGAATAATACATTTCAGTTGAATGCATTGGGACTCAACGTGTTATCATCTATGTCCAACTTATTTGGTGGTCATGCTCAGTCACATATTAATGCAGGAAAATATTTTACAAAAGCAGATTTTGTATCCACAGAAATGTGGTTATTAGGAAATAAGATGGGTGGTAAAGATGCTAAGAAAGCAGTTGCTGCAATTCATTACTTCCTTCCATTCATGGAAAACTACAATAAAGAATTAGCAAAGAAACTATCTATTAGTAAACTAACACAGGAAAATGTACAAGATTTCTTAATGGTTTTAATGAGAAGTTCTGATAAGGCAATACAAGCAGCAAACTTCTTTAGTTATTTAAATAACTCAGTTATTGAAAATGGAGAAATAGTAAATGCTAGAGAATTTCTAAGAACAACTCCTGAATATATAGATATGTATGAAGGAACTGCTGAACAAAGAAAAGCAAGAGAATCTAAATTTGAAGAAGATGTAAAAGACCTTATAGAAGAAAAGGGAGTGATGAAACTATCAAAGGTTGTTAATAATGAACTTGTTATACCTGGAATATCTCAAAAGTCAGAAAGTGTATTAGGTTTAAGAACAAAGGTGCAGCAGTTAAACAGTGATGCATTAGGAGGACTATCTGAAGCAAACAAACGTTTGATTAATATGAACATATATGGTAACTCATTTATGATCTTTAAAAACTGGATTCCTAGACTTGTAGATGTTAGAACTGGTAACTTAAAATACAACTCAGCTTCTGATGCTTATGAGTGGGGTAGAATGAGAATGATTTATAGAGTGATTTCTGAGGATGTGATGGGATCTCTTGGTAACTTAAAAGATTCTCTTTTAGCAAATGATAAAGGTATTACTTTTCTAAGAGAGCTCTATCAGAAAAAGAAAGAGGATTATGAGAAGGATACAGACAAAGAACTTGAAATGACTGAAAGTCAGTTCATAGATCTTGTTAGAGGAAACATCAAAAATCAAATGTTGGATGTTGTCTACTTTGCCACTCTTATTGCTATTGTTGCAGGACTTAAAGCTAATGCTCCTGATGATGATGAAGATCCTTTAGTTAAGAACCAATATAAGTTCTTATTAAAAGCTACAGATAAATTTAGAGATGAGATTACATACTTCTATGATCCCTCTAGTCTTACAAAATTAGTATCAGGTGGTGTATTTCCTGCCATAGGACTAATAGATAATTATAAGAAAATACTTACCAATTTCCTGATTGAAAACTATGCATTAGCTGTAGGAGATGAGAAGTTGGCTAAAAAGACATATGTTATTAAATATCTAATGAAATCTTTTCCAATTACAAATACTGCCACTGGGATACTTCCTATGTTCTATCCAGCTCTTGCAAAAGATCTTGGTATTAAGATGCAATCTCAATCAGGAATTAGATAACGCTATATTATGTCCTAGATATTATTTACACCCATTGAAAATACATTAAAAACAATTAATTTTACTTATTATGAGAATAGCTGACATTTGCCCAACCTGTGCCACATACACAAATGCTGTATGTGTAATTTATGATGGACCATATTTAACAAATATAAACGTTAGTCCATTAGATAATCTACAAGACATTCTTGGTAGTATTAATAATAATTTAGTTCCTATTGTACAAACTGGTGTTCCTAGTGGCACAGCAGTTTATATTGGACAGTTGTATGTAAATTCACCTTCTGGAACTATATATTATGCAAATAGTATAGCAGGTGGTGGAGGTTCATGGACACAATTAGCTCCATCTTCTGCAATTCCCACTACACCACCTTTAAATGCTGTATTAGCTGTAGGAAATACATCTACATATAGTATAAATATTCAAGATCTTTTAGTTGCACCAACAACTATCACCACCATCACTCCAGGTGGTATAGGAACTGGAGATGCTACAGGTGCTATAAATATTGGAACCACTGTAATAAGTGTTTATAATACAGGTGTTATCAACAATATTGACATAGATGGAATAACAGGATCTATAAGAATTACAACAGGAGGTGGAACAGCAGAAATATTTGCAACTAATTTAAGTGGTTATCATGACTTTCAGCTACCTAATCAAAGTGGAACTATAGCTCTGACAACTGACATCACACTACAAAATGCTACTGCTGGAACAAATAAAAATCTTGTTAATGGTATAAATTTACAAGGAACAGGAGCAGGAGCTTCTCAAACTGGTTTAGATGTTACAGGAATTGGTACAACTGCTTTAGATAGTAATACAGGAAATTTTGTAAATGCTATTGGTTATGCAACAGGAGTAGGAAATATAGGAAACAATTGTGATTTCTTTGGAGGAGCTGCAGGAACTAGAAATTTAGCAAATAATGTAATTGCAATAGGAGGTGCTTCATGTACTGATAATGAAGGAGCTTATGTAGTTGCTATTGGTGAAGGTGCAGGTTATTTTAATACAGGAAGTAATGTCAATTTATTTGGATATAATGCTGGTCAAAGTAATAATATAAGTGGAATGACTATATTTTCTAATAGCTCCATGCCTTCATATGTAGACTTTGCTGCAGCATCTGCTGCTATTAATGCAGGAACAGGAGCAGGTCCTGGTGCTACATATCTGTACCACGATCAGACAACAAACTCTATTGGTGCTGTAAGAATACCTTAATATATAAATATGAACATTCTTTGTTCTGCTGAACCATGTCCTATAATATTAGATAGCTCCTGTGTATTTTATACAGGAGCCACTCTTATTTATGCAGGTATTAACACAAATGATAGTGTTGATGTTGCTCTAGTTAAAATAGATGCAAAGTTTCAAAATTCTGCTATAGGATATATATTTAAAAATGGATTAATACAACTTTCTCCAGGACAACCAGTTAAGATTGGAGGATCTTTAATAGAAGACACTATTATTAATAGTGGAGGCTATTTATTCAAGTTGACAGGAACAATTGAAACATCAGCTTTTATTACAACAGGAGGAACATCTTCACAGTTTGTAAAGGGGGATGGAACATTAGATGGTACATCCTACCAACCTACAGGAAACTATATTACAAATCTCACAGGAGATGGTGTAGCTAATGGGCCTGGTATTTCTGTGTTTACATTAGCTAATGTTAATGCTGCAGCTGGAATATATGGAAGTGCTACAAGAGTTCCTATTATAACAGTGAATGCTAAGGGGCTTGTTACAAATATTACAACCACCCTTATAACAGTTCCCTCATCAAGTCTTTCCTTCAATGGAGATGTTACAGGGTTTGGAAATACAGGAAGTCCTGTTACACTCACATTAGCTACGGTGAATGCAAATCCCTATCCATCTAATTCAATTTTGAAGTTTGGTGTAAATGGAAAAGGACTTATTACACAAGCTGCTCCTATTATATCAGGAGATTTAATAACAATTCTTGGATATACACCAGTTCCTAATACAAGAACACTTACAATTAATGGTGTTACACAAGATCTTTCACTTAATAGAAGTTGGACAATTGCTGTAGGTGCAGGAACAGTCACATCTGTAGGTGTATCTCCAGGAACAGGAATCTCTGCATCTGTAGCAAACCCCACAACAACTCCTGTAATAACAATAACTAATACAGCTCCTGATCAAACTGTTGTGTTAACTAATGGTGCAGGAATTTCTGTAACAGGAACCTATCCCAACTTCACAATCACTAATACAGGAAGTTCAATCACTCCTGCTGCTCTTACAAAGACAGATGATACTAATGTCACTCTTACATTAGGAGGTTCACCATCTACAGCATTATTAGCTGCTACAAGTCTTACACTTGGTTGGACTGGTACATTAGCTGATGGAAGAATAGCATCTGCTACCACTTGGAATGCAAAACAAAATGCTTTAAATGGAACAGGTTTTGTAAAATCTACTGCAGGCACTATATCTTATGATACATCTACTTACACTCCTACAAGTAGAAACTTAACTATTAATGGAACTACATACGATCTTAGTGCAGATAGAACTTGGACAATAGCTTCATATACATTACCTGTAGCTACAGCATCAGTATTAGGTGGTGTTAAAATAGGTTCAGGTGTTTCAGTTGCAATTGATGGTACAATATCTGTGTCTACAAATTATCAAGCACCATTATCAGGAACAGGTGTAGTTAAAAGTACAGCTGGTACAATATCTTATATATCAGGAACATCTGCTCAATATATTGCAGGAGATGGGTCTTTGGTTACATTTCCTTCTATACCAAGTGTTACACCTGCAGCATTAACTAAAGTTGATGATACTAATGTAACATTAACTCTTGGAGGATCTCCTTCAACAGCTTTATTACAAGCAACATCTTTAACTTTAGGATGGACAGGAACTCTTGCTGACAGTAGAATAGCTTCAGCAACAACATGGAATGATAAAGTGACATCTTTAACAGCAGGAACAGGTATTTCAATAGGTGGTACTACAACAGTGCCTATTATAACTAACACTGCACCATATACAGGTGTACCTACATTAAACCAAGTGTTGACAGCAGGAAACACTTCTACACAATCAATAGCAATTACAAATGGGACAGGAATCTCTGTTACTAATGGTAGTCAAACTTCTTACCAACAACCTAATCAATTTCTATTAAAAGGTGTTACATATCAAGGGTCATTATCCTCTGCTACATTATTTAGTAATCAAATATGGACATTTCCTAATAACACAGGAACAGTGGCTTTAACAAGTGATATTCCTACAGTGGGAACATGGGGTGCTTTAAACTATCCTACATGGGTTAGTGGTACACCATTTGTAAAGATGACAGCTGCTGGTACATTTGCTCTTGATACTAACACTTATTTAACAACAGCTATAACATCATTAGGTGGATTAACTGGAGCAACACAAACATTTGGTAATGATACAAATGTTACAATGGTTTCTTCAGGAACCACTCATACACTAACATGGGCAGGTACACTTGCTGATGCTAGAATAGCTAGTGCTAGTACATGGAATGGTAAACAACCTCAGCTTAATGGTACAGGTTTTGTTAAAGCTAGTGGTACAACTATATCTTATGATAATAGTACATATCTAACATCAGCTGTTACATCAATAGCAACAGCAGGACTTATATCAGGAGGAACTATTACAGGAACTGGTACTATTACAACTTCTATGGCTACTAATAAGTTGGTAGGTAGAAGCACAGCAGGTACAGGTGTAATGGAAGAGATAACAATTGGCACAGGTCTTTCTCTCTCAGCAGGAACTCTTACATCTACAGGAACTTCTCCTCTTACAACTAAAGGTGATCTTTATACATTTAATTCAACTAATACAAGACTACCAGTAGGACTTGATACACAAATTCTTATAGCAGATAGTACTACAACTACAGGTCTTAAATGGGGAACAAACACTGCTGCTACACCTACAGGATATTATTTATCAATATCAGATAGTACAACACAAACTAACCCAACTGCAGACACACCAAGAGCAGTTAAATTTGATACTACAGATTTAGCTAATGGATTTTCTTTACAAACAGAAACAGCTGTTTTTACAGGAACTATAAATAATGGGGGAGCAGGAGCAGGAACTATATTAACTGTTACAGGTGTTACATCAGGAACATTAAAAGTGGGGATGGTATTAACAGGTGGTAGTATAACAGCAGGAACTTTTATATCTGCATTTACAAGTGGTACAGGAGGAGTAGGTACTTATGTAGTTTCAGTTTCTCAACTTAGAACCTCTGCTACATATACAGGAACAATGACTTCTCAGATTGTTGTTGCTAATACAGGGATTTATAATATACAGTTTTCTTCTCAATTAGATAAGAGTGATGCAGGTGTTGATATTGCAAACTTTTGGTTAAGAAGAAATGGAACTGATGTTCCAAGTAGTGCAGGTAATTTATCATTACAAGGGAACTCTCCTGCATATATGATGGCTGCTTGGAATTATGTATTACAGTTATATTCAGGAGATGTAATAGAACTGTATTGGGCAAGTCCTGATGCTAACATGTCTATATATTCTGAAGTTGTTCAAACAAGTCCATATCCACACCCTGCTATACAATCTACCATACTCACTATAACACAACAGAGTGGTATAATGGCAGGAACAGGTATCACTGCTATCAACTCTCTTACAGGGTCTGTTCAAACATTAGTTACAGATACAACAGGAACAGACTTTGCTATTAGCTCCTCAGGAACAACACATACATTTAATCTTCCTAGTGCTTCAGCTACAGCAAGAGGTGTTATAACAACAGGAGCACAAACTATAGCAGGTGCTAAGACATTTTCTACTGCACCTATACTAAGTTCTTTAACTGCTTCTCAGGTGTTAGCATTAGATGGTAGTGGTAATATTCAATCATTAGCTGTAGCCACATATCCAAGTCTTACAGAACTTTCTTATGTTAAAGGAGTTACATCTTCTATACAAACACAGATAGGGACTAAAGCTAATTTATCTCAGGCAGCCAATACAATGTTAGCTAATAATACAGGATCTACAGCTAACATGACTGCTCAGACATACAGAGATGTTGCAGAAGCAGCTATATCTGGAACTATTGCATGGGTGGGAACAACTGCACCATCATCTTTGACTTCAGCCAATTACTCGTGGTCACAAATTGGTAAAACTGTAACTGTTGAAGTGAATCTACTATATACCAATGCAAGTCTGGCTATTACTGCATTTTCATTCCCATTGCCTTCAGATATGCCTACACCAGTAACTCCTACAGGATGGAGTGCAGCAAGTAACTATTTATTTACTTCTATATGTACTGTTCATGCAACTGCACCTGCAATTTCATCAACTTCATATTATGGTTTTATAAGAAGAGATGCTGCAAACACAGGGTATGAATTAGGTGCAACAGGAAGTCCTGCAACTGCAAGAGGGTGGAAATTTACATTAACTTATAAAGCACAATAATGCGACATATTAGACAAATAAATAGTCTTGGAACTAATACTTATACAGTTGTAGTTACTGATGGATGGGATAAACCATTAGAAGAACATCCAAGTATAGTTGAACATCCAGAACTATTTGAAATATCAGAAGATGCGATACCTGAATATATACAATATCTTGTATATCAAAGCTAGATAAAATAAATTTGGATAATTGAAATTATTATTTTAACTTTGCACGAATTGAATAACCCTTAACTAAATATTCTCTTTTTCCTTAATATGTAGGAGATTGGGAATATTTTTGTTATATAAACAATATCTCCTATGTATGGAAAGTTCTAACAACAATAATAAACTCCTAAAAGACGAATTACATAATATGGAATTAAGACTAAGCGAAATGGAAGATAAAATTGACATGATTAATCTAAAGGTGACACAAGTGGTAGATGCCATTCTTGGTAACCCTTTAACAAAAGTGGGAGGACTTATGCAAGATATTGAAGAAATGAAGAATAAGATAAACAAACTTGAAAAGAAACAAGATGAATATGATGATTTCAAGAAAAGAGTTTATTGGACTGTAGGTATTGTATTAACTGTTGGCGTACTTTTACAATATATAACCAATATATACGTTAATATTAAAAAATAAATATGAAGGATAATTTAGTTTACACATTTATAATAGCCATTTTACTGGTAGTTTTATATGAAACATGTAAGAAGAATAAAACTGTTAATACAAATACATCTAGTTCTGACACCATTACAAATGTAAACTATGTGTATTTTAAAGATAGTGGTAAGACAAAACCTTTGTTTATTAGAGGAAGAAGAGACACTGTGTTTGAAAATTCAATTGAATATGTTCCTTCTGAAGACTATAGTACACTAGTTAAACAGTTTCAAGAGCTTAAAGAAATCCTACTATCCAGGAATATATACAGAGATAGTCTTCATTTAGATAGTCTTGGATGGGTGAAAATAACAGACACAGTTCAGAAAAATAACATTATAGGAAGACAATACGTTAATAACATAAAGATTCCTGAGAGAGTGAGAAACATAACAACAATTGTTCAAGCTCCACAGAGAAGACAGTTATATTTGGGAGCCTCTGTTTTTGCAAATCCTACAGTGAAAAATGCACAGTTTTTTAGAAACAATACAACAACCTACATAACTAATGTAAATGGTTCACTCCTATATAAAGATAGAAAAGATAGAATGTTTGGAGGAGGTGTTCAGTGGGATGGTAAAGATATAAACTATGGACTTTCTACATATATAAAACTATCATTTAGAAAAACTAATAAATAATGAAGCTTCCTGCAGTTTATCAATGGTTGTCACAAGAAGATGCCCCAAGACATTTATTAAAAGCAATAGAGCTATTTGGAACAGCTGAGATTGTTGGAACAAGACACAACAATGTTATAATTGGATGGGCTAAAGAAGTGGGACTTGGTTCTATATATAAAGCTGATGAAATTCCATGGTGTGGACTATACATAGCTATTATTATGAAAAGAGCTGAAAGACAACCAGTTAAAGATCCTTTAGGAGCTCTAAACTGGAACAATTTTGGTGTACATTCAGAAGTGCCTATGTTAGGTGATGTTCTTACATTCACAAGAAAAGGTGGTGGTCATGTAGGTCTTTATATAGGAGAAGATGAATCCACATATCATGTACTTGGTGGTAACCAAGGAAATAAAGTGTGCATCAAAAGAATATTAAAATCAAGACTATCACAGGCTAGAAGACCTGCATATAATATACAACCAACAAATATAAGAAAAGTGATGTTAGCTGATAGTGGTGACATCTCTACAAATGAAGCATAATGGCAAAAGTAGTAAATGACGCAAGAAAGTTAACATTTGGTAGAAGAAAAGGTGGTAAACCATCTAAATCTAAAGGACCAAAAGAAAAATCTGTTTCTAAATACAAAGGACAGGGTAGATAGATTATAATAAATCTAATTAGTGTAACTTTTTTAGTTACATTGTTTATTACTAAAATGTATATATTTTTGTAAAATTAAAATTAATAAAATGGGAATTCCAGATAGACAAATAGGATGGGGTGTAGAAGCAAATCTTCTTAATCAGATTTCTAAACAATTAGACAGACTGATAAAAGTTACTGCTGCTACAACCTGTACAACAACAACAGTGTAATGAGTGTAGCAAGGAGACAAATAGGGTGGAGTCAAAAAGCTAATTTATATCATCAAATTAGTCTTCAGCTTGATCGTTTGATTAAGCTAAGAACTGGTATTGCACCAACAACTACATCAACCACCACTGCTCCATTATTTTCTGGTACAGTGTATTGGGGTGAAGATTCAGCAACAGCATGTGGAGAATTTCTTCCAATTACAGCAACTGGTGATGGAACAACATTTTGTAATACAAGTACATTTACAGGAAGTGGATTTAGTGTTATAGGAACAGGAGTGGTAGTTATATCAGCTGGTGGTCAACTAAAAACCGTTAGTCATGTATCAGGAGATCCTTTTGTTACATTTGGTGGTGGTTGTGATCCTTGTCCTCCTCCTGTGTATACATATTCTGCACAATTTGATGGAAATAGTCCTAGTAATGCTTGTTACAATCCAACAACTACACCTAATGTATATAGTGCAGATTCTGTATTAATTGTTGGTTCTGTATTATTTTACAATGGTGATTTGACATCACCTGTAACTGAAGGATATTATGCTATTGATGGTTTTATCTATCATCCAGTGATAGATGGTGTTATTGAAACAATTGAAGCTTGTTCTTCTTACAATCTTACATTAAGAATAGAGAACAGTGCAAACTTTAATATACCTGCATATATAGGTGATGCATCTAGTGATTTCACTATAGAATGGTGGGGTAGAATGTCTGCTGATGATAATCATCCTAGACCATGGAGCATAGGTTCTTCGCCTGATGCAGCACATGCTGTTAGTATAGAAAATGGACAGTTTTATTATTGGATAAATGGAAGTATTTTAAAAACGATAGATGTTTCTGTATATAATGTTATAGGAAATTGGAGACATTTCTGTATAATGAGAGGTAGCGACACTATTTATTTCTTTATAGATGGTGCTCAGATAGGCACATTGGTTAATACAGACGCTATACCTACAAATGGATATCCTTTATATTTAGGATCTGAAGGAAATGATAGTATACAGAATGGACTAATGAGTAACTTTAGATGGAATACTACTGCTGTATATGATAAAACTGGATTTACACCACCTATAGCTCCTTTAGCATCTATATTTGGCACAATGCTTTTAATGTTCCAAGGAACTACATTATCTGATGAGATAACAGATCAGTCTGGAATGGGGTATGTAATAACTAATGGAACTGGATTATATAATACAATTAATCCGTTTGTAGGATATGAAGGGTGTATTTTATTTTTTAATTATCCACTAGCAACTTCATTTAAAGCTGATAATACATTAGGAAATGCAAGTTTAAATGGTGGTAGTGTTGTAGGTGCTCTTTATACTGGTTATATTAATTATGATGCTTATGTTGATTGGGGAGATGGTGTTAGTGAGTATTATCAATCAAATGTAGATCAATTTTTTGCACATTATTTTCTATCAAACAATATATTTGATGTAAAAATATATATGCAAGATCCAACAAATATAAGTAGTTATCAAAATAGTTTTAACAAGGGTGTGTTTTATATGTTAGAGTTAGATCAAAGTGCTTTAACAAATGTTAATTATATGGAAATAGATATTAATAAATTATCATCTACACAAATTAATAAAGTTTTGAATGATTTAGTTAACAATGGATTAACTGGAGGAACTGTAGTTACAATTAATCAAACACCTCTAGCACCGCCAACTGGACAAGGAATAATTGATAAGAATATATTGATTTCAAGAGGATGGACAGTCCAAACAGATTAAAAAACCAACTACATATATGAAAGAACTGAAGTTCATTTGTGCACAGCCTGACGATCTTTATTATACATGGCAAGTGCACTTATGGGTAGAAAGCTTAAAGAAGCTTGGCTATTCAGACAAAGCAATTGTTCTCATCTTCACTCCAACATTTAGAGAGAAGAATGATAAATGGCAAAAGATTGTAAATCTCTATCCTGAAACAGAATTTGTTTTCTATAAGGATGAAGAAAATATGGTGAGTCAGAAACTAGGTGTCTATATTCCTATTCTTCGTCCATATTGTCTTATGAGATATTTTAAAGACAATCCTGGTATGAAGAATAATGCTGTGTTCTATTGTGATTCTGATATTGTTTTTACAGATGCATTAGACATAGAAAAATACATCAATGATGATGTAAACTATCTATCTGATACAAATAGCTACATCAGTGCTAAATATTTTGATAGTAAAATAAAAGATGTTCTTCCAGAGAAGTTGGAGAAATATAAAACTAAAGATGTTTTAGCTGAAGCAACTAGTCTTGTTGGTATTACAAGAGAAATGTGTGAGCAGAACAATCTAAATTCAGGAGGGGCACAATATCTGCTTAAGAATATAGATGGAGAATTCTGGGAAAAAATGATTAGAGACACCCTTCTTATAAGAGTGTATTTACAGAATATAAATAAAGAGTTCTTTAAAAATGAGAATGCAGGATTTCAAAGCTGGTGTGCTGATATGTGGTCTTTATTATGGCAGTTGTGGGAAAGAGGACAAGAAACAAAGAATGTTCCTGAAATGGAATTCTCATGGTCTTCAGACTCAATTGAAAAACTAAAGAAGACAGCTATTCTTCATAATGCAGGAATTACAGGAGATGATATGGGAGCATATCTTGCCTTTTATAAAGGTAAGTATCACTTAGGAAAAGATCCATTTAAAGATCCTCATCTATACGATGTATATGAAAATGAGAATAGCAAGAAATATTGCACACATCATTATGTAAAACAACTAATAGAATTAAAGGAAAAATATAATCTAGAATATTGAACTACAATAAAAAAAATCTAAATGGTTGGGCTCTTCCAGAAGAAGCTATGGAATGGATTTTAAATAACATTCCAGAAGGATCAACTATTTTAGAACTAGGAAGTGGAATGGGAACAAGAGAATTAGTTCAACATTATATTGTATATAGCGTTGAACAAGATCAGAAGTGGATGGGATTTGAACACAGATCAAACTATATATATGCTCCACTAGTAGATGGTTGGTATGATGAGCGTATGTTCAATTCTCTTCCTAAGGAATACAGTCTTCTAATAGTTGATGGTCCTATAGGAAAAGATAGGGCAAACTTTGTAAAGCATTGTGAAAGATTCAACAATGTTCCATTTTTAATGGATGATACACAAAGAGCTATTGATAAACAAATGGCCTTAGATGTAGCAAAAAAGTTAAATAGATCCTTCATAGAAATAGAAGGACATCAAAAGAAGTTTATAATTTTAAAATAACCCCTAAAAACAATTAGTTATGACTAATAAGAGAGATTTAAAAGCCTTTGTTCGCTATGATGGTAGCGGAAGAGTTGTTGCAGGATCATTGATCTTGAGAAGACAAAAACCTAAAGTTGGTAAATGGAAAGAAATCCAAGGATACCAATGCTGTAATGCTCCTGTATTAAATACAGATGGTGCTATGCCAGCATTTCCAGTTACTGATACAAATTCAATTATCTATTGTGATACAGTAAATGGATCATATGTTTCATGGGCCACAATAGGAACATTTGCTACGATTGAAGAACTTGTATCAGCAATGAACATTCAAAACAGTTATGTAGGAACATTTAGCGTTGCTCCAGATGGTGTAAACATTAATGTTAATCCTTCATTAGCTATAGCACAAGGATTTAGACTTTGTCTTAGCCCTAGTGGTCTTTTCTTTGAAGTAACTGCTTAACCATTAAATTTTAAATCATGCCAACTAAAGGACAAGAAATAATAGCTAGGATAAATGAATATCTTACTAAAGCTAGAGGTCATGTTGTTGAAACTACAACAACTACCACCACTAAAAAGCCAAAAGCTACAACAACTACAACAACCAAGAAACCAAAAACTACTAGTACAACTACCACTATGGTTCCCACTACAACTAGCACAACTACTGTAATGGTGATTCCTACAACTACTTCCACTACAACAATAGTTATAGTTGAGACAACCACTAGTAGCACTACAACAACAATTTAAAAACTAAATCATGGCAATGAAATCTCTATTTCCAGAAGAAATGATGGAAGGATTAGGAGGAAGCTCTTTAAACTTAGACAGTATAGCTGCTAAACTTACACACTTTGTAGATCAGTTACATCTATTACATTGGCAAACTACTAGCTATGCAGAACATCAAGCTCTTGGTGGCCTATATGATAAGGTGTTTGATTTTAAAGATGATATAGTTGAAAAGATTATGGGCTATTCAGGCAAACGTCCTAAAGCAATGAAACATGAAATGCTAAGAGATTATTCTATTGGCATATCTAATTCTGTTGTTAGTGATTTAATTTCTTTTGCTCATGATTTAGAGGAATATGCTGAGTCTAACAACATGCCTGATATAGAGAATATATCACAAGCACTATCTGGTGAAGCAGCAAAAACAAAATATTTGTTAACTCTGTCTTAATGCAAATTAATAAGAAATTCTTTCCTGAGGTGATGCAAGATAACGAAACAGCTTATTTTGCTCATCTCTTTGGAATTATTGATTCTGTTGATGAACTTTCTACATTAGAGATAACAAAGAATCCTCACTGCTATCATTTTAGATTGGCAGCATCTTTGCCTAAGTATAATAGTATGCTTTTAGATGAGATATTAAAACTACATAACATCTTCCAAATCAAACTCAACCTAAGCAAAAGTATAAAAAGTTCTGCTACGATAGTGTTTGAAATAAATTTGGATAATTAGTCTTAACTATATATATTTGCTATTATTTCATAAACCAAAAATTAAATAAACATGGAAACGATCACTTACGATCCTAACAAAAAGTATTCTTGGACACCAGAAGATTCTTTCACCTTAACAGGAGGAGAATTTGGATTAGTATTAAACGCACTCAGGGCTATTTTAAATACACCAGAAGCATCTAGAATTCTAGTGGCTAACCAAGCAAATAATGTTATTGAATCAGCATTAGCTAGAGCAGTTGAAGAAGGTGTTGCTAAAGAAGCTCCTGAAGAACAACAATAATTTTTTTAAACTAAAACTTCATTTTATGAACGCAAGTTGGAAAACAACAATCGGTGGTATTCTTGCAGCAGCAGGAGCATTCCTTGTTAATTCACAAACAGGTGGATTAAATTTAGTTGGACAAATTTTACAAGCTGTAGGATTGTTCTTCTTAGGATTTTCTGCACAGGATGCAGCAGCAAAAAAGGCTGAATAAAGAATTTGGATGGGTGATGAATATCCTTAAAAGCACAATTTTAAAAAAATATAAAATTTTAATATAATGGCAACAGTTAAGAAGCCTATGAAAAAGGCTATGAAAAAAACAGCTCCTAAGAGAATGATGATGCAAGCTCCTCCAACAGCTAGTGGTCCAATGATGAAGAAAGGTGGTGTAGTTAAAGCTCAAAATGGTGCTACTGCAGATAGTACAGGATTCTTTAAAAAAGAAATGAAAACTGCTAAAAAAAATCTAGCAAGTTCATATTCTAAATCTTACCCAGAGGTATCAGCAGCTTCTAATAAGTTAACTGCAGCTAGTAAAAATTTAAGTAGACAATCTAATAAAGGTAAAGCAGGATATGATGCAAATGGATTTCCTGTTAAACAAAAAATGGGTGGTAAAACTTCTAAAAAGAAATAATATGACTACTGTTAAAAAATCTAAAGCAAAGAACCTCTCTGCAGGTCCTAGTAAGAAAACACCAAAAGCTCCTATGGTTGATCCTAAAGGTCAATTTACAAAAGTACAAGAACGTACTCTTGGAAGTATGAAGTCAGGTGGTAAAGTTGATAAGAAGTGGATACAGAAGGCAGTTAACCCTGCCCATAAAGGTTATTGCACACCAATGACTAAAGCTACTTGCACTCCTAAAAGGAAAGCATTAGCTCAGACATTTAAACGCATGGCTAAAGCTAGAAAAGGTAAATAATCATGGTAAAAAATACAAAGCTAAAACCTTATGCAAGGTTTCTAAGAAATGGAGAAATAGTACCAGGAAGTCTTGGTTTATACACCCATGCTCCTAAGGTGGGTATATGGAAAGAGATTCAACCTGTAGAGTATTTTAATAAGACCACTCAACATTATCTTGATGTTGTACAAACAACCTATCCAGATGCTGTATTAGCTCAATATCTTGCTACAAAGTTACAACTGTTCCTTTCTGATAGAGGAATTATGTCAAATGATACAGTGTTAAATCTTACAGTGTGTTCAGATGATGTTAATGCTTCTGAGTTTGCTAATATTAATAACATAGGACAAAATCCTCCAGCTCTAAATACCTATCTTGGACCATTTATGGGTGGTGGATTAGCAGGTTATCCTCATACAGGAGCTTTAGCATTACAAGCTTGGCAAAGTCATGCTACAACAATGACTCCTGCTGATGGACCATTGTTATTAATTAATATGCCTCATATAGGAATTACACAACAAGCTGATCTTGTTGCTGCTAATAATAATGTAGGTAGGATGTTAAGAAGAGGAAAGACTTCTGCTACAAGTGATAACACATGTGGTGCTGTTGTTACAGCTGCTCAATGGGTTATGGCTAATACAGCTAGTGGTCCCACTCCAGTGAGAGGAGCTGGTGTATTTGCTAATAACGATCAATACTTTACTCTTGCTACAATTTTATGGGCAAATAGAGCTACACTTTGTTCTACTCCTTATAACTTTGTTTTAGATGCCACTAAATATAGTGCTGGTGTTAAATTAGCAACAGAATATATTAGAGCACAAAGTTTCACAGATTTAAAGAATACATTAATTCCTGTTCTTACAGGACAAAAAAATCTTTATTTTATGACTGGAACATTCATTAATGTAGATGATGGATATGCACCATCTATAAACTTTAATGAATTATGGTTAAGAAACTCAGGAACTTGGACAGATCTTACAACTGCTTTTAAAGCTACACTATAATATTTGGAAGAGATGGGAAGAGCATTAGTAAATAAAAATAAGAAAGGTGGTGTAACACCTGTTCCTAATGGACCTCTTGTTAAAAAGAGCGGTTCTACATTAAAAAAAGGTGGTAAATTAAAACTTAAAATAAAATAAAATGAAAAAATTGATTTTTGCTTCTGCTATATTGATAGCTTCTTGTAATTCTCCTAAGACAACAAATGTATGTACAGATTCATGTACAAAGGTGTGTACAGATTCTTGTACAAAATCAGTTGACACTCTTAACCCAAGAGGTGTAGTTGATACAACAATTTTAAAAACAGTTAAATAATTAAAAATGGCAACAGTTAAAAAACCTGCTAAAAAAATGCAGATGGGTGGTAGAACTAAACCAATGATGAAAAAAGGTGGTTCATTCCCAGACTTAAACAAGGATGGTAAAATCACTCAAAAAGATATTCTTATTGGTAAAGGTGTTCTTCCTAAGACAGCTAAGAAAGGAGCTAAAATGACTAAAAAATGTAAATATGGCTGCAAATAGTATGACAGCTGGTAAAGCTAAGAAATCAGGTAAGCCTAGAATGGCTCCAAAGGTGGGTATTCCTAAGAAGGATAAACCATTTTCCAAGAATAAATCTATGGATGATAAGGCAATACGAACTGCTCCTATGCAACCAATGAAACAGAAAAGACTTTCAAAATAATGAAGGTATTATTAATTACACCTACATACGGAAGATTACCATTTTTAGGAAGACTATTAGCTAGTTTTCTTAGTCAGGAATATGAAGACAAAGAATTGGTAATAATTAATGATGATAAGAACATACAGCTTTTGTGTGAGTTTCCTGGTGTAACGTGTATTAATTTAACAAATAGAATTCTTGTTACACATAAAAAGAATATAGGTGTTAATCTTGGGTTTCATGATCTTTATATGCCTCATGATGATGATGATATATTTCTTCCACAGAGAATACAAAATCATGTAAATAAGTTTAATGAGCATCCTGAAATTCCTTTATATAGGAATGAGGTTGCTTATATTCTATCAGGTGGGGAATTTAAAATGGCTCCTTCAGGATTTAATTGTGTTTCTTTTACAAAAAAAGCATGGATGGATTGTGGAGGATATGCACATAAAGTGGCCTCTGGACAAGACCAAGAGTTTTTATTTAAAAATAAGAACAGAATGTCTGAAAATAATCAAAATGAACTTGATTATGTATATAACTGGAGTGGAATGAACTATCATCTTAGTTCCTCAGAAGGAAAAAACATTACATTAATTGCTGATAAACAACTTAGAGATCTTGGACTTGTAGGTAAAAACTTTTATATACAGCCAGACTTTGAAGAATATAAAAAGTTTATAACTTTAGATGAACTATATAAATCTGGAAGAAGAGATCTTATAGTGAATCATCATGAAGTGGAAAAAGGAAAGATAGATATATCAAATTTAATAAAAAAACCCCTCAACTAAGAGGGGTTTTTTATTTGGCATGCAAGAGATTTATTGTATAGCAGTTAGTGTATAAAATCTTAGAGCATCAGATGGATCTAAGTAGATTTCACTCTGATAGGTGTTACGTTCTCTTTTAACTCCTTTCACCTTGTTTGTTCTAGGATCTACATCTGGTACATCTTGCACTCTTTCATGAAGATCATCTAATAACACTAACATACGGCCATCTTCAATGATGATAGATCTTACAACCTTTTCAACATTAAAACTATCTCTGAATTCTTTAAACTCAGGATTTTCTGGTGTTCCACTTACAAGTTCTTTTCTTGTGTAGAAAAATTGATTTTGCATAATTGTTGGTTTATTTTTTACTGTATTCTAATTCTAATATTTTACCTACAAGATCACTTCTGTGATTGTGTTTAAGTTTAACCCATTTGATTTCTGGAATCTTTTTAGAGAGCTCTATAGCATAACTAAGACCATTCATCTCTCCATTTTTGGTGGTAATATCTGTTTGCTCATTATCACCATTAATGATCATCTTTCCTGTTTTCCCCAGTCTGGTGAGAATAGCCAACATCTCAGCTTTTGTGAGATTTTGAGCTTCTTCAACAATAAGAATATCATCAACCGTCTTACCCCTGATAAACTGTACAGGAAGAGCAACAACTTTCTTATCACGAATAAGTTCTTCCACTTTAATTTTATCATAACATTTAATTAGATTTTCCTGAAATGCCTCAAGATAGGGATCAAACTTTTCATTCAATGATCCTGGGAGAAAGCCTAATGAATGTCCCACTTCAACAGCAGCTCTTGTTATAAGGATTTGGTCACACTGTTTCTTAAAAAGGAAATCAAGAGCACATTGTGCAGAGACAAGACTCTTACCACAACCAGCTCTACCAGTGATGATAACTATCTGATTCTCAAGAATCAATCTCTTCACCTCTTTTTGTTCCTCATTAAGCGTAATCTTATATTTAATATCTTGTTTACGCTCTCTATTTGTTTCCTTCATATTTAATTTTTAAATGATTTCTTCTTCCATTTACCTCCTCATACTTATATATATCATTCTCTACATTGTTATGCTCATCAAAGGTAAGAAGAATAATATTATCATCATCATATTTTGCCTGAGGAAATTTCTCTTTAGGAAGGATGTGATGAAAGAATATAGTTAAAGGTTCTTTTCCCAGGTAGTCTCCACTAACTTCTGAATAGTGTTTTCTCTTAGTCCATATTTGTAAGAAAAACACATTCATATCGGATATATTCCGATCACCATCATCAAAACTTACATCTTTTGCAACTTTTGATAATCCTTTAGTTTTAGCAAGAGGCTTCCTGGGCTTATGCTGAAAGCAGTATTCTGAATCAGCATTTTTGCCACAGGTTTTACATTTCATTTGACTTTGTTATAGGTTTTAAATGATGCTCTAGAGTTGTACATTTCAATCAAGAAATTGACTTTCTCTTTCCATTCATTATAAACTTTCTTCTTACGCTTATCTAGTTTCTCTCCTTGTTCAAACAACTTATCTATTTCCTCATTAAGATCTACCAAATTTACGTATTGTTTTTTGAATATATTGAGATCATCATCATCAATATTTAAAATTAGCTTACTCATTTTAGTTATTTTAAATTAAACCAGTTGAACCAAATCCACCATCAGCTCTAACTGTAGATGTTAATTCTTCCATTTCAGCAAATGCCACTTCTACATTCTTCTCAAAATAGATTTGAGCTATACGTTCTCCAATAGCATAAGGAAGTGTAAGATTGTTTGATGTAGATTTAAACTTCACCATCCACTCTCCTCTATAATCAGAATCTACAATTCCTACAGAGTTAGCCAAAACCCATGGATGTTTAGAGATGTTGCTCCTTGGAACAATTACACCTCTCCAACCCTCAGGAATCTCTGTTGCAAATCCTAATCCATAGGTTACAACACCATATTGATCTATTGTCACTGATGTAGCATATACATCAAAACAAGCAGCAGATGTGCTCCCCTTTACAGGGAGCTTTGCATCTTCATTTAATTTTTTAAAGTTCACTAATAGCATTTTCTTTGATTTCAGTTTGATTAATTTTGTTAAGTATTTGTCCTTTGATTGAGTTGTAGAAGTCTTCATTGTACATAAGCAGTTGTTTGAATTCCTCAAGATCATATTTAGTCTCACCTGCAGTTCCAACACCTAGAGTCATTGTCTTACCATACTTTCTACCAATGCTAAAGTCATTAATGAGTTCCATCATTTCTCCCAGCTTATCAATACCCTGGCCATATATAATTTCAAATTGAGATAGTTTATAAGGAGGAGACATTTTATTTTTAATAGCCTTCACCTTAGTGATATTACCATAAGTGACATCTCCTTCTTTAGCAAGAGATTTAGAAACTTCTATACGAACATCTGTATAAAACTTAAGAGCATGTCCTCCTTGAGTGGTTGTAGGATTACCAAACATAACACCTATCTTTTCCCTATATTGGGAAATAACAATAACACAAACATTGTGTTGAGACAAAGCACCTTTAAGCTTTGGATAGGCATTTGAATTAAGCAGGGCCTTTTTACCAATAGAAGAATCACCCACCTCACCATCAAGGACTTTCTTAGGAATCAATGAAGAATCTGAATCTATAATGATGAGATCAATTGTACCAGTCTCAATCATTTCCATAGCAATATTAAAACCTTCCTCACCACATGATGGCTGAGCAATAAGCATCTTAGCTGTATCAACACCAAGAGCTTCAAAATAATGTTTATCAACAGCATGCTCACCATCTATATACAGAACAACACCACCTTTCTTTTGGCATTCTGCTACAGCATGTCCACAAATTGTTGATTTGCCTGAACCTTCCCATCCCATCAGTTCATACATTTTTCCTTTAACAAATCCTCCTGTTCCTAATGTAATATGATCAAAACCAATACTTCCTGTACTGATGATATCATAATCACCTGTTGTTTTACTGTCTAATGTTAGAACAGTTCCTACACCATAAGCTTTGTTTAACTTATCAAGTGCATCTTGAAATCTTCCTTTGCTCTCTGGAGCTTCTTTAGTTGCTTTTGCCATATTTTTGTTGATTTTAGTCTGTAAAGTTAATAAATTTTTCTCGTTTTGACAAAAAAAAGAGCCCCAAAATGTAGAAACATTGGGGCTGTATTCATCAATCATCAAAAAACGAAAACAAAAACAAATTATTCTATAGAACAAGCACCACCTGCACAGGAAGCCACTTGTCCAAATTCTACGTGATCATCTATTTCAATCACTTTGGTCAGATCTAAGGATTTTAAAGCGAGTATTCTATTATTATATTCTTCTTCTGTAATGTCCTCAAAAGGAGCTTGTACATAGGAACCATTATCATATGGCAATACACTCAATCCATTATACACTTCTCTATTCTCCCACATCCATTCTCCTACAGTTTCCCACTCATCAGACTTAACAGAGATTGTAGCACTTACATTATGTGTATTATCTCCTTTTAAATGTCCTGGTAAGATCCATTCCTGAGAGAACTTCTTAACACGTTCTAATGTATCAATAGCTGTCTCTGTTCTGAATATAGATCCTTCAGGTGCTTTAATAGGAATTCTTACACAAATAGTGTCATTAGGACGAAGAATATCATCTTCCACCAGCTCAGGGTGATTCACCATAAGATAGGAAGCAATGTCTTCATTTTTTCCAAATCTCATAGTTCTTAAATAATAAGGAGCATGCCATGCATGAATTCCTGAAGCTGTTCCTAATACACAAGATGTTGTTCCAGAGGGTTTGATGCATGTTATTCTAGCTGCTTCACTAATTCCTGTTACAGCTGAAATAGCACTATTAACCACCTTGGCTGTGTTAGCAGCATATTCAAGGTTGTATTTCAAAATTTCTCCTGAACCAATTCCTGTCATACCAATACCTAAAAGAGCATCTTTATCTGTTGTTTGTTTCCAGATGGGACGAAGATAGTGAAAATCTGTGAAACCTGCTTGTAAAGTTCCAAAGAAAGCAGCAATTGCCACTCTATCATTAAGATCTTCCTGACTTTTAATATCAGAAACATTTATTTCACATAGATTGCAGAACTGGTAAGGACGTAAGCCAATCTCACAACATGGGTTAGTGCCCCAATCTTTATTATTAGTCCAATAAACACCAGGTTCTCCACTTCCAGAAGCTTCTATCCTCTTCCAAAGAGCATTAAATTCTTCCTGAGAAATAGATCCTCTTTCAAGAACAGCAGAATTATTACTTCTACCTCTTTGTTCATTGGTCTCCCACCATGTTCCATATTTACATGTAATCATTTCATCATCATCATGACTGAATAGAGAAATCATTGCACTTCTTCTAATACCACCAGCTAATACAGAATTAGCAATGTGACATAATATATCATGACATTCTAATGGTGTAAGTTTTTCTCCTTCCTGTTTCCTATCAAGAATAGCTTGTACATGAACAAGGCATAATTTAAGAGGCTCAGGACCAGGTGCTTTACCACCAGCTGTTACAAGTCTTGCTCCTTTTTCACGTATTGCTCTAAAATCAAAATTAGGAAGAAAAGATCCTTCCATATAGGCTTTCATTAAAACCTTTACAGCATCTGCCCATCCCATAATAGAATCTTCTATTAAGTATGTTTTCTTCTTACCAGGAACTGTAATAGTGGGAAGATTTGCAACATGATGTTTCTGTACAGAATATCCTACACCTGTTCCTCCTAATAAGAGAAACATTGTTTCACTGAAACAGTGTAAGCTGTCTATAGGAAGGAAACAACAATTATACACTCTTGCATTGTTCACTTCTGCAGCTATTCCAGAGAATTGTAAAGCTCTCATAGATGGTAAAACTTTCTTGTCTTTAACATACACACCACTTCTTACAATTGCCTCTTCTAAATTTGGATATTTCTTAATCATCATCTCCTGATACCTGTTAATTATTTCATCCCATGTTTCTCTTCTCTTTAGTGAGGGGATGTATTTCGCATATTTACTAAAAATCGTTAGCTCACTCAAGGTTTGTAATCCTAAATCCATAATGTGTGTTTTAATTAGTTAAAGAAGGGATGCAAATTTATAACATCCCTTCTTAATAACCAAAGATTTTAAAAATATTAACTAATTGAATTAGTTATTTTGTGATTAATTAATCTATCTATCCACTTCATGAATTCATCATATGTATTATTGTTTTTTGCAATATTACAAATTTTACAACATGGAACTACATTTGATAATAAATAACCAACTTTATTGTTTATTCTATCTATTCCATTATAAGGAGCATCATAATAGTTTCTAAAATATAGATTAGAAGGTTCTATTCCACAATAATAACAATTAGACAATACTAATTTTTTAAATTCATCAAAAGTTAAATTAAATTCATATCCCCTTTTTAAAGCATTTCCTTTATAAGAATTCATAATAGACTTGTATCCAGAATCTATATTTGCAAGTTTATATCTAGATTTTATACTATTTTCTACAGATATCTCATCATGAAGACATCCACAAGATTTAGTATTTCCACTAGTTAAAGCCCCTGTATTAACTATTATTTCATTTCCACAGGAACACTTACATAACCACATTCTTTTTTTGGTTTTCCCATATAATAAAGATTGTTCTTGTTTTATTACAGTCAATCTATTAAATATTATACCACTTAAATCTATTTGTTTACTTCCCATAAATTATTTTTTAAAATCAGGAATATCTTCAAGTCTATCGTATCCTTTAGACTTTAAAATTTGTTTTATTTTCATTAAATATAAAGTGAAGTCCATTGCTTCTTCCATAGCATGAGTAATAAAATCATCTGTATTATTATTCTCAAGAGTGGTACCATACTTGGTAATACCTATTTGACTTCTGTCATAGTATTTATCTATGACATCATCTACTATTTTGTCTCTCATAACTTTGCCTCCAGGATTTTAAATGCTTCAATAATAGCTGCTGTTTCAGCTTCTTTTCTAGTAGAATAATCTATGCTTTCAACAATGTCTCCAAAGCAATATCTAAATACAGGAGTTGTTCCTTGTAAATCTACAGATATTTGAACATAAACTTTGTGATTGTCAAATACATCAAATAGAGCTCTTGGAGAACCATCAAGCATCTTTGCTATTTTATCATTATTTATTCCTTGTGATCTAACACTTTCTTTAAAGTCTTCAGGAAGAGATTCCAGATTAAGACTCTCTAACATCTTATCAAGGAACCATTGCTTTATAACAATGGTACACTTGGGATGATTTTCTAATATTTCTAACATTTCCATAATTAATAATTTTGATTTATTTCTTCTAATTTAGTTTTCCAAAAAAATGCATCATATTCAAATTCACCATTCTCAAAACCATAACGCATTCTAGCTTCATTTTGAAACAGTCTGCTTTTTTCAGATTCCATTTCACAATATATTTTAAACTTCTCTGTGCCATATTTTTCAGCAAGGGCTTTTGCTATGTCTTCATTAAGCATGTTGTTTAATTTTATCAATGTTAAGAATTTCTTTTTCTTCATTAAAACCACTCCAAACTTCCATAGACTCATCAAATTCAACACCAAGCTTTTCTTCCCAATATGCTTTAAGATCTTCTGTTCTATTGAAGACACGATATTGCAAAGATATTTCATCTCTTACACGATTATTCACTTCAATTTTTACCACTTTTGGAAATAGAGCTTGGAAATCTGGAGAAGTTTTAGAATATTTTCCCATCTTTATAAGATTGAAATCTCTTTCAAACTTCTTATTTAAGGAATACACAACCACAACATATCCATCATCATAATCATAATCATCTATAATGGATTTTGTTCTTTCATATTCATCTTCTAAAAACTCACGAAATAGTTCAAAGCTTTCTGGTTTAAATAATAGATAGACAGAATTTTCATATTGTACATCTTTTTTACCATCCTTTATATAGGCATTTATATACCCATTTGTTGTTAGTGTGTCCTTTGCTATGTTTAACGTAGGAACAATGAATATACTAGTGATCGTTTTTTTAATTTCCATTAGATTTTATGTTTACCAACCCATTATTTAAATAGTTTTCTCTAGATATATTCCATTTATCATTATCAACAGCCCATTTAAGGTCTTCAATGATTTGTTTTACACCAGGATATTTACGTCCTTTATGTTCAAACCCATGATAGGCATTTAACATATCAGACTGATCTGTTGTATAAATCAATGGACTGAAATAGTTAGTGCTGTCACAAACTATAAATCTTGGATATTGTACATCATATCCAGATAGTTCACTTTCAGAATCTATTGTAAGACTCTTTACAGCATGAAAGTACAAATATGCTTGAATATAAGCTCTTCTATAAAGATAGTATTCTTCATGGAAATTTTCTACAGACCATGTACATTTAAGATCATAAATCCATATTTTCTTCTCACTATGGTCAACCACTATTTTATCAAGCATACTCTTAAACAAACGTGAATCTACAGAATATCCTTCTATCTGGAACTGATTATGTATTGTATAACGTGCACTGTTTACAAGATTAATAACATCTGCAGTGATTTGGTTTGTTTTAAGCTCTTCTACAATCTTTTCAGCATTAGTTACATCTTGTGCTGTAACAACTGTAAGACCCTTAGATTTAACTTCCCTAAGCTCCTTATAGAAGATTTCTGCATCACTTCCTATAAACTTAGCTAAAACTGCATCATATTTGATTTTAAATCCTGATTCAGTGTATGCATCTTTGCATATGTCATCAAAGTCTCTAGTAATCTCACCTTCACTGTTTGTAGATTCAGCTGTGTATTTGTACAATGCCTCAACAAAAGCTAACATAAGCCCTGTAGGAGCACTCATACATGTAGACATATAAAATCTGTTATCAAACTCCTGTGGTTCTAACAATAATGTTTCTACCACTCTACCTGTAGTGGCAGCTTTATTATCAGCTTCTTCCACTCTCTCATTGAGAATATACTTTTTATAATACTTTCTTTTGTCCATGGAGAATTCCTTAAGACTGGAAGAAGATTCCATTTGAATAGCTCTATAGCCTGCTTCTGTTTTCAATTTAGTTGTTATCATATTTTTTGTTTAAATGCGTCAATAATATAGGGAATCATAGCCCTCACTTCTCTTGGAACTCTCTGAAAGAACCATCTGACATCCACTTCATACTCATTACCATTAGAATCCACTCCTTTAGGGTGTATCAGCCAGAATTTATGTTCTTCTCCATTTAGTTCTACAAATCCTTCATACCATATTTCTGTGAATGAAGGTTCTTTGTTAATAGAAACTTTTAATTGATTTTCTTCCATTTTTTTTCATTTTGAGTTTTAACATTGTGACAGGTCTCACAGAGCAACTGAAGATTGTCAATTTCACAGAACAGTCTTTCAACAAACCCTGGTAGATCATTAGCACAGTTTAGTGAACCTGCAGGTTTTATATGATCAACATTAATCTTCTTATCAGGGAACCAACTCTTACATTCGTTACATTGATATTCAAACTTCTGTCTTTTGATTGGGCCCTTGTAAGTTCTCCTGTTAGCCATCTTACATTGTGTAATAGGTTTCCAGAATCTACTCTTTTGTCTCAATCCACTTCTAATGAAACTCCAGAATGCACTCTCTGTGAGCGTACCAGCATTTCTAGGTTTTAGAGCTGCACCTTTTCTAGGTTTTCTTGCAGTTTTTTTTACTTTTGTAGCCATAATAATATAAAATAAGGCTCAAATATACAAATAAATGAGCCTTATTCCTATTTTAATTAATCTATAATTCTGATTCTGTCTACAATTTCTAATATCATTTCATCTAGAGAACATGTAATATTTGTAATCTCTGACATTGATATATTAGGAATATTAAAATCATACTTACGAGATTCTGCAATAAATCCTGCTTCTGTTCTTTCAGCTAATCCTTGCAATTCACGAATTGCATATGAATCATCTAATTGAAGAGTGTCAAAATTAAGATCGTGAAGAATGGTTGTAGATTCTTCTGTAGGAACAGTCATAAGAGGAAGATATTCATAGCATCTGCCTTTATGTTCACCAATACCCACCACCTTCATTGGATTGATTAGAATAAGCATAGATGTATCACCACATCCTACATAGTTGATATGATTAGCTGTAAAATGCAATCCTGCAGCAGCACAATCTTGTGTACTCCAGTTACAATCACTTAGAGGCATGTTTACAGGAACACCAACACGAATGTCAAATGTCTTAGTCCAATCATCTGTATATCTATTACTCTTCATCTCTGGAAGCTCTAGATACAACTGAGTTAGATTACCTACAAAGAATACATTTGAAGCTCCTTCAAAATCAAGATTTTGTAAGAAATAGAAATTATTAGCATCTTTCCATACATTACTTTGAGAAGGATCTTTTTTCCATATAGCCTTAATCTTATTGTAAGAATTACTTACAAAATCTACAAGAGTTGTATCATCACAAAGAGAAACAACATTCCTAAGAGCAACAAAGAAACCCTGTTTAGTTATACGGAAGCTATTCTCTTTCAAGAAACGATATAGTTCATGAGCAACTTCTGCTCTTGGATTTAAACAACACCACATAAAGAATCTCTTAAGAGCTAAATAACTCTCATTAAATGGAAGAGACTTCTCTATTTCTTCATTAGGAATACCTAATTCTGAATATGCATTAATGATGGCTAAAAATTCTTCTACAATAATCTGTGGAAGACTTCTGCTAATTCCTTTAATATAAACTGTTGAATCTTTCACCTCAAAATCATTGAAACTCTTCAACAGCTCAAGTCCTTTAGCAATAGCTTTATATCTACTGATTTCTGCATCTCTCTTCATTTTATCTTCTTTCACTTCCTGAGACATAACAATAGCAAATAAATCTGATTCAGACATTGCTTGTGTTGCAGTTTTATAATCTTCCTGTGTAGCTTTAGATTTTGTGATGATTTTTCCATCATTAAGAACAATAGTTAATATATCATTCACCATCTTCAAATGTTTATATGGTTTAACATATACATATGGATCTTCATCATCATCCTCAAAATCATCATCTTCCCAGCTATTATCATCAAGATCAGAATCTTCTTCTTCCTCTTCTTCCTCTTCTTCTGATAACATTTCTTTTCTCTTTTGCTCCATTTCAATCTTCATCATTTCATTCTTAATTCTTTGTTCTTCCAGTTGTAATTTGGCTAGTTCTTGTTTGAACCACTCCATGCTAAAATTGTTCATGTTTTTTTATTTTTAAATGAAAAAATGGGGGCTTTGTACCCCCTAAATGTATATAAATTAAATCAATTCGTCAATAACATCTTCTGTTATTTCTACAACCACTTCTTTATTAAGTTTAATGTTGTAGTTTTTCCAATCAAGTCTTTTCTTATGATATTTGAACATGTCTCTTAACACATCAATCATGCCATCACCATTTTCATGATAATAAGGCATAGCATCAAGAAGAGTTTCAACAAATGTAAATCTGTCTAAGAAAGCTTTCACTTCTTTGTATACAGGATAGACTTCACCATCAAATAAATTATTTGCTTCTGCCACTTCTAACATTGCACTATAAATAACATCATTAGCACGTTTATAGTGATTGTTTTTAAAATCTTCAAGAAGAGTGAGTTTATCTACAAGATCCTCAGAAAGATCTTTCAATCTATCTTTCTTGCTGAAAGTGTCTTTATACTTACCCATTAAGTTTTCAATAAGATGAGCAGTGATTAGTCTTTTAAATGGTTTGTTGTTCCCTTCCATAAATTTGTCAAGTTTTATCCAATTGTGTAATTCTATTTTTTCAAGATTCTTAAGCTCTCTTTCAGAGAAAGCAATAAAGAATATTTTAGTCTTTGATACATTATTACATATATCAAACAGATGATCCATAGTCTTAATGTCAGCTTCAAGCTGACTACCATACACAATTAGATAACTTTTCTTGTGAGCATCCTCTAATTTATATGTTGTAGGAACCCATTTGCAATTTTTACCATCTACATATCTCTCAAGAGAAGATGCTTGTTTACCAACAATTTCACCCTTAAGTTTGATTCTCCTCACCTTAGGGCCTGTTGTTGCTCCAGAGATGATGATTTTTGCTTTTTGTTTACTTGTAATCCATCCTTCAGGAACTTTTATATCTTCAATCTTTGGAAGATCTTTCATATACATATCTACAATAGACTGAAACTCCTTAATAGCACCTCTCCAGAGATGTTTGTCAATATTTCTTAGGTCTAAAATATCCATATAAGTGTCATAATCAGTGGCTTTGTTTTGTCTACCAAGCTTAAATTCTTTAACTTTCTTGACTAGATATTTATACTTACCATATCCTGTATCTTTTGCCATTGTTTCTCTGATGAAATCCTTCTTCTTACCAGACAACTTCTCATCAAATATGAAATGTCTGTCTTTGGTCATATCCTGGATTTTAACAATCTGATCCCAATATCTCTTACACTCTCTAAACTTACCATGATCTAGTCTAAATCTTACATGATATTCATTAAGAATATAGTCTCTGTTTCTATGAAGCAATCTTAGATTTAGAATGTTAATCCCTTTTAATTTAGGAGCAGCTATTCTTGTAATGGAAAATTGTTCTAAAAGAGCAATGTCATATTTATGACCATTAAAATCAAGGTTTCTATTACTGGAATTATAATAATTCATAATCTCAATAACATTGTCTGTTTCAAATATACTTTCGTTGTATTTCAACACCATATATTCAGAAACTTCTTTAATCTTATTCATAATGATTTCCTTGGCCTCCTTAGTATATCTAATAGATTCTCTATTAGGAGTGGGAAATAATCCATCTGTAAGACTAAATCTCAATGCTATTGGAAAATATATAGTGGAGATTCCCACTTTATCAAACTCCAAAGGATAATAAACATTATCCAAGCAAATATGCATCTTTTGATCTGTAGTGAGAGGAGAATATTGAAAATGCTCACTTCTGATGATTTGAAAGTCATTAGACACATCACCACCAGGAACATCAAAATACACACTCTCAAAATAAGCAAGTTGCTCTTTAATCTTACTATAAAAGTCTCTCTTATCATAATATGTAACAGGAACAATCACTTTTACACCATTACCTTCTGTTGTTGCTTTTTCATACAAAAGATCAATAGTGTTGGTTTCTTCTCCTTCATACATCATATACTTTCTTTCCATACCATCCTTACGACATACAAAATAAAATGAAGATGAATATGCAAGAGGAGCTTTGAAGCCCAATCCCATCATACCTAATTCTGTTGTGCTATTACGCTTTGTACTCTTACCATATTTACTAATGATGTTTCTTACATCATCAGCATCTAGACCTATACCAAAATCTTCAACAGAAAATTCATAATTACTAGAGTCATTAGGTTTAAAACTAACAACTATAGGTTTTGTCACACCAGCTCTTCTATGACTATCTAGTGCATTAGATGCACATTCTCTGATAGTGGAGCCTATTGAATCTGAATATAGATTCTTACTTAACATCTGCATCAATATTTGAGCAGAATCTAAGTCTAATGACATACCAATTGATTCTTGTGATTTACCATCTTCAAGGATGGTGGCTTCTGTTTGTTTTTCTAAAATCATTTTCTAATAAAGTTTATTGTGATCATTACTTGTTTTGATTCTTCGTAAATATCTCTGTCTTCTTTGTTTGTAAATATATCTTCTGGATTAGTAATTTTCATCACTCTTGTTGCATGTACAGAGTTTATATAAGATTTCCATAAACACTTTGTTGTAAGTCCTTTCTCAAAGCGTTTACACATCCATTTGTTCTTTGATTTTTCTTCATCACTATATTTTAAAAAGCTTTGATAATCTTTATAAACACTTTTAGGTCCTTCCATGTAATAAAATTGTAATGTACCACGACCATCTCCTGCATACCATCCAAATGTTATATGATTTCCATTGCTTATAGCAACAAAGTCTCCTGGGTATAATACACCCCCATATTTTAATGTTCTCATGATTTAATGATTTAAAATGGTGGCTCTTCATCAAGCCACATGATTTGAAAATTGTTATTATCTTTTAAAATCTTGTTCACCTTTCCAAATACACCTTCTGTATCCCATTCTGTTTGCTTGTAAGAAGCAGATGCTGGATGTGATGTAATAAAACTCCAACTAAAAGGAGCTACATATTTCTTATATCTGGAAGCTTCTTTACCAAGGAATATTATAGGCACTCCTGTAGTTTCTATACATTCAAAGAAATGTTTTGTAAATGGTTCCCATAGAGCTATATGACTTCCTGCTTTATTAATCTCTGTAGTGAGAGCAGCGTTAAGCATTAACACTCCCTGTTTAGCTAAATAGCTAACATCTGGGGTTTTAGTGTATGTAAGATTGAGACCATTATATAGTTCTCTCTCTATACCACCATAAAACTGTTCTAATGAAGGTTGTAATTTTCCTGTAGTGGAACATCCCATTAGAAGACCATCAGCTATAGGCTGTCCATCCCTTAATGTATGATAGGGACACATTCCCATTAACACCACTTTCATTTCATCTAAAGGAGTTTCTAAGAAGCATCTATATACATTAGAAGAGATGGGGGCAATTTTCTTGCCCCTTCCACTCTCCTTTTTTAAATATGCATAAATCTTATCACACTCCTCACTTTCAATGAAAGGTCTCATCTTATCATGCCAGCTTTCATGAAAGTTATCTTTGAAAAATTTGTCCCAATTCATGGAATAGATTTAATTGTTTTAATTCTCCTTCTGCAGGAACATCAATAGTTATTGGACTAACTAATATACCACTCTCATTTACAAAGAACTTATGAGCATCCATGTGCTTGTCCATCCATAATGAAGGATGTGATTCCTTCATAGCAAATGTTGTGAAATTATATAATTCCCACATAGAATCTTTAGCACCATAATCATGTGTAGGAGCTTTTAACTCTCTACTGATTATATTTAGCTGTGTAGATGTAATGATTTGGTTCTCCAGGAACATCCTACCAATAAGTTCTGCTTTCACTCTACCAGTTATTTCCACTTGCTTCATTGTCTCTCTTTCTATTTGCATTCTTCTAAATGCTTCTGCTGCAGACTTAATGTATTCTGATATAGCTGAAGGTGTGAAATCTTGTATCTCTCCTACATGCTTCTTCTTGAATGCACCCATATCACCTGATACACAACCATTCTGACAGATAAAAATCTTTGTACCAATAGCAAACTTTAATGTTAAGCTCTTATCATAAGAATTCTGCCATCCTATTTGTAATTGCATTTCTGAATCTGACACATCAGCTATAGAAAATCTACCATTGGCTATATTGCCACTTCTAGCTGCAGAGTATGATTCACTATCTAATTTGAATCCTGCATTGTGAATACCATTTAATGTAAGGTCAATAAGCTGTTTGTGAGATACAGGCTTATAAGTTTTTGTCTGTTGTGGAATCTCAGCATTGATTAAAATGTCTTTTGCTGATACATAACTTATGTTAGTCTCCATTTTGTTCTAGTTTAATTGTTTGATTAAAATACCTGGTTAATATACCTTCTAAATTCTCTAATGTGATGCACTCATACTCATCACCTTCTGTGGACTCTAACCACTCAGCGTCTAGCTGAATTGCTGATATAAGATTTTCTATTGTCATATTAAAATCTTAATATTTGTAAATAGTTTTGATAGGCTTCATCATATGTATAAGCCCAAATCTTGTAACCGTCAATTTCAAATAGTTTTTTTTCCATTATAATAGTTGTTTTTGTTTTATACATAAATTTCATCTACAAATACTCTGTTACATTCAATTTCTGAATATTTATTTCCCATAAAATCTTCAAAAGATTCTTCATTATGATCAAATGTATTCTCTTCATATTCTTCATACCAGGATTTTAATTGATCATTTGAAATTTCATCAGGAAAATACCAAAGTTCTTCTACGTTTTCTCCTAAAATTTGTACAAGTCTCATAATAATTGTTTTTGTTTTAAATAATCCTCAATAGCTTTTAGGCCATGAGCTTTAGCAAGGTCTGCCCAATCTTTAATTCCTTCCTGTAGATATTTCTTTGGAACATTGCAATACTCAAAATCAAACAGTTTTGTAATCTGTTGAGAATTTGCAACACCTACAACATCTGAATCAAAGCTTAGAATTTGTCTGTCAGAATTAGCTTTAAGAAATTCTACATTCTCTTCAGAAAATGCACCAATTCCTTCATTTTGCACTGCACAACAACATGGAAATATCTTCTTCATCACCATATAATCCTTCTTACTCTTATTGATAAATGCTACATCACAATTTGTAATGTCATTCTTACCATCCATCATTGTAATAGGAACATTATTAGGAACCCATTTAGATCTTTTCTCTGCATAGGGCCTATATATCTTCCAATGTCCATCATAGAAATATCCAAATCTAAGTTCTGTATCCTTTAGGGAAAACAGTTGCTTATTGAAATATAGTTTCTTTATGGAATAGATGTTATTATCTCTAAGATCTTGAAGATCCTGGTGATAGAGATTCCAATATTCAAGTTCTTCGTTGGTAAACTTTCTTGTTACCACCTGAATCATAGAATATCTTTTTCCTATTTCTTCAGGTTGCTGATATTCAGTGACAATCTTTTTATACTCTCCTGTTGCATTTCCAAATATACCAAGTCCAAAATCACGATCAATGAGCTTTAACACATCATCAATAGAAGCAAGATTGTACAAGAGTTTAACAAATGTAAAGCAATCACCTTTCTTTGTACCATCTGCAAAATCTACAAATGACAATCTACCATATCTATTTCCTATTAGGAAAGAAGGATTGTTCTCTTGTCTGAAGGGAGAATATGTGACAGTGTTCATCTTCCAACTCTTATCAGGCATATACCATCTAAATATGTCATATTCTGTTATTCTCTGAAGAATTGTTTCTGGTGTTAAACTTGTTTTCTTTTTTCCTGTTATCATGTTACAAATATAAAACCCCCTCCATCACTGAAGGGGGCTGTTATAATTTTAAATATTAATAATCTGCACCATCAGTGGAAATTGTCTTGTCTGATGCTACAAGATTGTCATCAGCATTATATTCTTTAAGATCTTTAAGAATAAAGAAATCTTTACATCCATAATCACCATTTACACTTATAACAAATCTTTCATAAGGCTTTAAGTCTTTAGATTTCTTTAAACGTAAATTAGCAACAGTTTCAGGATTATTATAATCAATCAGTCTAAACTGTTTCATACAATACGCTGGTAGGAATGCTTTGTTATAAACACCTTGATATTCTTTAGTGTCTTCTTCTTTAATAACAGTTTTGATGGTTGCAAGGGCTACAACAGATGTACACCACTCACCATCAATTTGATCTTTCAGGTCTTTTACATTACCTTTCATAAGCTTCTTCCAATCTAACTGCAGAGTGGTTTCAGCATCACGATAGTCTAATTCTCCCAACCATGTACGCATAAAATTATAAACTTCCTCTTCTCCTACATAAGCTATTCTGCATTCTCTTGCAGAAAACCATTCAGGAAGATTGTTAACATCATCAGCCCAAGAGCAAGAACCAATAGAATTGATGTATTGCTTTTTAGTTTGATCTTTGTTTTCTTTCTCTTTGTTCTCAAGGAAGAATGTAGCTTTAAACTTCTCTTTGTTCTTAACCTCTTCAAGCCATACATCCACTCTAAGTGTTGTATTACCATCTTGAGACTTTCCTAAATACTCAACAGCTCTGCTGTCTTCTTTTAGCTCTATACCAAGCACTTCCTTGTATTCTTCAATAGTTGGATTGATGGCAATAACTTTTCCTTCAAATAAGCCCACACGTTTTACTGAGCTTTCAAAATTTAATTGTTCTTTCTTTTTTCCTCCGATGTTACTCATTGTTTTCTTGTTTTATTTATTATTAAATGTAATACTCGTTCACCTTATCTACAACCAGTTGTAGATTATTTGGTATTTTAATTTCACTAAACATTCCATCAGGACTCTTAGCTGGATATTTCTTATATCTATTGGTTAAGAAGCTATATGTGGTTCCACCATCTTTAGCTTCATCAACACAAGTGTATAAGCAAATAGTCAGAAGTCCTTCGAGAACAATTTGATTATCAATTAACTTACCTGCTGTTTTGATTTTATATCCTACAATCTCTCCACCATCCTCAATAGTTTCAGGATGGGTGAAATAAAATGTTGTAAGATCTTCTCTAAGTTTTCTAGCCTCTCTGAATAATTCCACCATATCTTTAGCCATAAGAGTGAACTTTGTATAGCCCACTTCTGTAGCTTTAGCAATCATATTGAAACCCATAATATAATTAGAGTCTTCAATAATGATGTTCTTAATGTGAGGAGCTTTTTCAGAGATTGTTCTAAGGAGTCTGGTAATTTCGTTTGCATCATCCACTTCTTTGTAATTCTTGTTCTCAGCATTGTATAATTTATCTGCACCTTTGAAAGGAAGTTCCTTTTTAGCTACGTTGATAATGTAAGTGCTTGCTGGATCTAGATGTTTAATAGATGTTGATTTTCCAGTTCCTGTAGGACCAACAATCCCAATTAATTTGCTTGCCATGTTTAATTTATTTAGTTATTTTAATCCTTCAAAGTTACTTAAATTTCCTCAGATTTTAAAATTTCTGTAGTCTCTTTTACAAAACTTTCTGGATTATTTTTACATAAATCATACAGTGCTTCCACCTTGTTAAGTGTAAAACTTCCCATTATATGTTCATCATCTATTCGGAATATATACCATGGTTGTTCGTTGAACTTTTGTTCTTTAATAATTTCTAGTTTCATAAATAATTAATTTTTGTTTGATCTAACATTGATAAGCTTTCTTTAATTTTCTTAAGTTCAGGCTTTTCATTTAAGCAGAGAATATGTAAGTCTGCCATTTTACCTTTGTAATCCAATTTTATAGCTCTATTTAGGATTTGTGAGCTCTCTTCTGCGTTATATGTAAAATTTAATAAGACCACAGAATCTAAATCTTTATATGTCACTCCCATCTTGCCCATAGCAGCAAGAGCTAAATGATTATGCTTTCCTTCTTGAAACTCAGTGAATGCAAGATCATTAGGAGATTTACTATGATAGGAAGGAATACCAATCTCATCAGCCACTTTGGACAGTCCTGTAAATATCAACACCCTTCTATCCTGCAAATCTTTTAGCAGTTTTCTAAGGTGGTTCATTTTACCAATAGAGCTTGATGATAATCTATTCCTAGCTAAAGCAAGATGCATAAAGTTTTTACTGTCTTTTTTGAATGATTCAATCACCCAAGTGTAACCATCATACTTTTGCTTTTCTGTCTTTAGCTTTCCATTTTTATCCATCACTTTTGTAACATCATCTAATTCAACTAAATGCACTGTGATTCTATAGTCAGCTAATATACCATCTTCTATTCCTTGAATGGTGGTGTATTTACCAATTTCTTTTATTCCCCAGTTTAATTTAGTTTCATCAGAAACTGTTCCTGATAGTGCAAGTGTTCTATTACAGTTTTTTATAATTTCTTTTGCATATTCTCTTTCATTTTCTGAACAGCTATGAAATTCATCTATAACGAAGAAATCAAATTCATATTGTGTAAACTTCTTTAAAGAACTAAAGTTTACATACGTAATATTAGGATTTTGATATTCCCACTTAACACATTCTAATTGCCAAGTGGTTTTAAGCTTGTTATCTGGATAGGCTATAAGAATGGTGCAGTCATAATCATAAAGTCTTCTAATAAGCTCTATGGTGGTTCTACACTTACCAAATCTCATAGCAAGATCTAAATATCCTGCAGTTTTCTCAGTTTTATAAAAATCTATTCCTTTTTGAATAAATTCTTCCTGTAAATCATTTTGTAATAGCATTTTTAACAAATATTAATGTTGATGACCAAAATAACCACTCAAAGTTAAAGGCTACATAATTATCAACAGGATCAATATTGTTTAGCACTGTAACTGTTGGTAGTATAACCACTTGCCAGAAGTGATCTTTCTCACTTGGAAATGTACTAAATGTTGCAAATTTTAGTTTCATATTATTTATTTAAAAAGTATGTTTTATTAATCACTGATGTATAATCAGCATCTGTCATATCTTTCATTCTTCTGAGTTCCTTGAACATACCTATTTGACCTAAAAACCCAAGACCAATTCTTACATCATCCTCACCATAAGAATTCTTTATTAGTCTAAGACTTCTAAAATATTTAGCCCCATAGTCATCTTTTAGCTTATCAAGATTATATCCTGAGGGATCTGGCACTTTATATCTAAGAGGATCAAATAATGCCAAAACTACATCAGCATCATTTTGAGTTTGAGAACTCTCTGCAAAATCCTCAAGCTGAGGTTCTACATCTCCATTTTTTATTCTAATAGGATTGGAGATATCCCTATTAAACTGAGAAACCACCACTGGTGTATATCCAAAGAAGTCTCTTGCATATCTTAGCTCATCAGACATTTTATCAATAGCCTGTTTCTTTGTTGGTTGAGTTTGTGTAAGTCTTAATAAACCAATATGATCTAAGACAACAATGGTTATAACATTGTCATCATTAGGAACATAAATCTTGGTGTATTTATCCACTTCTTCAATTGAACCATTCTCTAATGCATGTGCTTTAAGCTCTTTAGCAATACCAACAGGGTTCTCTGGACCATCTATGATTGTAATAACGTCCTTCATAGCATTTATATACTCCTCATACATAAGGAAAAGATCATGCTCATCTTTGCTCATTTTCTCTGTCCAACCCAATAGCTTAGGAACAGGAATCATTATTCCCTGATCTAAGAAGATTTTACGAGACACCCATTTAGCAAGTTTATATGTTCTGCTTCTTTCCATTGAACGATATATAATGCGTAGTTTAATTCCTGGTGTTTTCTGACTGATAAACCAGTCAAAAGGATTTAGAACAAATGCATCATCTATAAAGGAAGTTTTACCTGAACCTGTCAAGCCACCTACAAGAAAATACATACTCTTGCGAATACCTATATATCTGTTAAGTCTATCAAAGCCCATTGGTATACCATTGTTCCTACCATCAAGACCTTTGTCCACTTCATTCTTTAATTGTTCA
>Ga0114958_10000104_pt1 | contig 67872 bp, 56 predicted proteins | sample C_130208_EF_Meta_FD_89577 | JGI IMG/M metagenome (GOLD analysis project Ga0114958, IMG submission 89577) | Freshwater microbial communities from Lake Croche, Canada to study carbon cycling - C_130208_EF_MetaG | ecosystem: Environmental > Aquatic > Freshwater > Lake | place: Lake Croche, Canada...
TGATAAAAAGCCCCGGCAGCATTACTCCCCCCACCTACACAAGCCACCACATGGGTAGGCAATTCTGTTCCTGTTTTTTCTTTTAGTTGCTTTCTTATTTCTTCGCTAATAACACTTTGAAAACGAGCTACCATATCAGGATAAGGATGCGGCCCCACCACACTTCCAATAATATAATGGGTTTCATTGGGTTCATTGATCCAAGCTCGAATGGCTTCATTCGTCGCATCTTTTAATGTTTTACTTCCACTGGTCGCAGGAATAATGGTAGCACCCAACATTTTCATACGTGCTACATTGGGTGCTTGCCTTTCAATGTCTTTCTCCCCCATATAAACTACACACTCCATCCCTTTTAAGGCACAAACAGTTGCCGTCGCCACTCCATGTTGACCCGCTCCTGTTTCAGCAATAATTTTTTTCTTACCTAGACGTTGCGCTAATATTATTTGCCCAATGGTATTGTTTATTTTATGTGCCCCAGTATGACATAAATCTTCTCTTTTTAAATAGATGGTAGCACCAATTTCTTTACTTAATCGCTCCGCCAAAAATAAAGGGGTAGGTCTTCCTACATAATCTATTAATAGTTGTTGAAATTCGGCTTGAAAAATAGGATCATGCATGATTTGCAAATACTGTTTTCTTAAGGTCTCCACATTTCCGTACAACATTTCTGGAATGTAGGCGCCACCAAATTCGCCATAATAGCCCTCTTCTGAAGGATTTTGATAATTGTTCATTGTACTAAATAAATTCATTTATAAATGTTTTAATTTTTTCTAAGTTTTTTACTCCTGGACTGGTTTCAAACTGACTATTGATGTCTAGCACAGTCAAGTGATTACCCGCCTTTGTTTTGCTCATTACTTCAATTCCATGTACATCATTCAATCCAATACCCCCACTTAAAAAGTAAGGCTTATTGATACTTTCGTTTTTTATAAGTTCCCAGTTAAAATGCTGTCCAGTACCCCCATACAAAGTACTATCTGTATCAAATAAATAATAAGTCGCTCCATTTTCAAATGAAGCATAATCAGGTACCGATTTTCCTATTCTAAAAACTTTTATAACTGGTACCAATTGATTCAAGCGAGCGCAATAATCCACTGTTTCATCTCCATGTAATTGAACCCTATCTAATCCGGCAGCATTCACTGTTTCCAGCACCGTCTCCATGGTTTCATTCACAAATACACCTACTTTTTTTGCCTGCTTGGGTTTAAAAGCGGCCAACTGTTCTAGGGTCAATACAGACAATACATACCTTTTAGACGGTGGATAAAATAGGAACCCAATATAATCTACACCCATGGCTTCTAAAGCCTGTGCTTGTTCTATTTGAGTAATACCACACACTTTAAACTGCATCATTTTCCATTTTAATGGCGTTGGCAAATGCTTCAAATGCATTTGCAGGATTGGCCTGTTTCATAAAATATTCTCCCATTAAAAATCCGTCGAAACCTTCTTTTTTTAACAATTCATAGGTCGCTAAATCATAAATGCCACTTTCTGCTATGCTTAGTTTATCCTTTGGTAATTGGCTTCTTAAGTTTAAGGAATGTTCAATATTTACTTCAAAAGATTTTAAGCTTCTGTTGTTAATACCTACAAAATCTACTGCCGTGCCTATATGACCTAATTCAGTTTCATCATGTAATTCCAATAAAACTTCTAAACCTAATTTTTTAGCGGTTTCAGCTAATAATTGCGTCTCAACAGGATTCAAGCAGCTGGCTATTAATAAAATAACAGCGGCTCCATAAGCCTTCGCTTCTATGATTTGAAATTCATCTATGATAAACTCTTTTCTTAAAACAGGTACTTCATTTTTTACCGCCACCGATAAATCATCCAAGCTGCCGCCAAAAAAATCTTTATCCGTTAAAACAGATATTCCGGCTGCCCCAAATTGAGTGTAGGCATTTGTTACTTCTTCTACAGTTGCCCTATCATTGATGATGCCTTTGGAAGGAGACTTCCTTTTGAATTCGGCAATAATATTTGTTTTAGCAGGGTTTAGTAAATTTGATTTTAAAGAAAAAGAGTGCTGGGCAAACATTGGCATCGCTTCTAGCTGAGCAATACTTATTTGCTTTTTACGCGCAACTACCTCTATACGTTTTTGAGCAACGATGGTTGCTAAAATGTTGTTGCTCATTGTAAACTAATTAATTTTTTTAAGCAATTATTAGCAGCGCCTGATTCTAAACTTTTTACAGCAACTTGAAAAGACAAATCGTACGTTTCATATTGCCCTGTTACAAATAAAGCCATGGCTGCATTGGATAAAACAACGGCATTTTGCGACCAGGTTCCATTTCCTTGAATGATATTTTTAAATATAGTAGCTGCTTCCTCCACTGTTTTCCCACCCTGCAATTCCTCACTAAATACTTTCTTCTTTCCTAATTGATGAGGTGTCATGATGGATTCTCCTCTATTGGTAATTACCTTGGTATCGGTTGTAAGTGCAATTTCATCATAGCCATCCAAACTATGGATGAGTGTGAAATCTTTCCCCAAGGTTTGTAAAACATAATTATAAATTCTAGCCATTTCTAAATTATACACCCCAATAAGTTGATATTTAGGTTGTGCTGGGTTTACTATGGGGCCCAACATGTTGAAAAAAGTACGGACACCAATATTACGTCTGATAGGTCCTACTGTTTTTAAAGCAGGATGGAATAAGGGCGCATGTAAAAAACAAATACCCGCTTCCTTAACTTCTTTAGACAAAGCAGTCTCCTCATTTTTAAACTGATAACCTAATTGTTCCATTACATTGGATGCTCCGCTAACACTGGATGCTCCATAGTTGCCATGCTTTACCACTGGCTGCCCTGCCCCCGCTACTATAAAACAAGCTAAGGTAGATATATTAAAAGTGTCTTTACCGTCCCCACCAGTTCCTACTATGTCTATCGTATTTTCAACACCAATATTCACCTTTACAGCTAAAGATAATAATGCGTCTCTAAATCCCATTAACTCATCAATGGTAATGCTGCGCATTAAAAATACTGTAACAAAAGAAGTAATTTCATGTTCATTGTATACCCCTTGAGAAATTTGAATCAGCACTTCCTTTGCTTGTTCGCGACTTAGGGTTTTATGCTCAAATAAATATTGTAATAATTTTTTCATCTTTATTGTTTTAACCAGTTTGTTAAAATTTTTGCCCCATTGGGCGTTAAAACACTTTCTGGATGGAATTGAACTCCTTTTACATCATATGTTTTATGTTCTAAGGACATAATATAACCTTTGTCATCTTTGGATGTGATCATTAAGTCTGCTGGAAAATCTTTTTCATCCACTACCCAACTGTGGTAGCGTCCTACTTCAAAACTAGGTGGCAACCCTTCAAATAAATTTGAGCTGTTGGTTAAATGAATGTTAGTTGCAACCCCATGATACACTTGTGCTAAGTTGGTAAGCTTTCCCCCAAAAGTTTCTCCTATAGCCTGCTGTCCCAAGCAAACTCCGAAAATAGATTTACTTGCAGCGTATTCTTTTATTACAGACAACAACAAACCAGATTCTGATGGCAAACCAGGACCAGGTGATAATAATATTTTATCAAATTTCTTTATTGCGTCCAGAGCAATTTCGTCGTTACGATATACTTCCACTGTTGCATTCGGTGCAATTTCTTTTACCAATTGTACTAAATTGTAAGTGAAAGAATCGTAATTATCAAATACCAATATTTTCATTTTTTCTAATTTCATTTCTATTGATGAATTTTTTCTGCCAAAACAATGGCGGTCTTTAAAGCATTTAATTTATTGTTCACTTCCTGTAATTCATTTTCTGGAATACTTGCCGCCACTACTCCTGCACCCGCTTGATAAGTAAGTGTGTTGTGCTTACTCAAAAAAGTGCGAATCATAATTGCTTGATTACAAGAACCATCAAACCCTACAAAACCAATACAGCCGCCATAATAAGAACGTTTTGTTGGCTCTATTCCATCAATCAATTGCATGGCCTTGAATTTTGGTGCTCCGCTTAAAGTACCCGCAGGAAAAGTTTTTGAAACCAATTGAAATGGATTCGACCCTTTGACCACTTTCCCTTCTACTTCACTCACCAGATGAATCACGTGACTGTAATAATGTACTTGTCGATATTGCTTTACTTTTACCTCGGTGCATACCCGACTTAGATCATTTCTAGCTAAGTCCACTAACATGACATGTTCTGCATTTTCTTTAGGATCATCCAGTAATTTCTGCGTCATTAACGTATCAGATGCTTCCTCCCCAGTTCGTTTAAAAGTACCTGCTATTGGGTGTACGATTGCTTTCCCATTTTTTATGATTATTTGCGCCTCTGGTGAAGAACCCATCAATTTATAATCGCCATAATCAAAGAAAAATAAATAAGGGGAAGGATTGATATTTCTTAAGGTGCGGTATACATTGAATTCATCTCCTTGAAAACTTTGTTGAAAACGTCTACTCAACACTATTTGAAAAACGTCGCCCCGCATACAATGTTGAATTCCTTTTTTTACAGCTTCCCGATACTGATCGTCGGTTAAATTTGATGTTTCTCCTCCTTGTATGGTAAAAGGATATTGAGGTACATCTTTACTTTTGATGAAGGACACCAAGGCCTCCTGTTCAGAATCAATGCCTGCTAATTTATTTTCACATATAAAAATTTCATCTTTAAAATGATTAAAAGCAATCACATATTGATACAATCTATAGCGCATTAATGGAATTAAAGGAGTCCCTTCTTTAAATTGAATGGTATCAAAAAATGGGATAGCATCATAGGAAGTATACCCATATAAGCCTTGTGCAAAAGCAGCTTCTTTTACGCCCCCTCCATTCATTTCATATTGTTGCATATAGGACCAAATACGATCTGGTGCAGCATGTACCTCTTGAATGATTTCTTTCTCTGGTTCTTGATTGGGATACTTATATTCAATTTCATTGAAGGAAGAAATTTCAATTCCCCCAATCGCATTTACCCCAATAAAAGAATAGCTATTCTCAGCAGCATGAGAGTCGGTGCTTTCCAATAAAATGGTATCTCTGAATCTGTCTCTTAATCGAAGATAAATTCCGACGGGTGTAAAAGTGTCTGCCAACATTTTTGTGACACTAGTAGTAATATTAATTTTTTGCATCTTTCTATTCTTCGGTCTTTAGTTAAAAAAACAAACCCCAACATTTCTGTTAGGGTTGATGTATCATTTGACAATATAGTTATGTCACTACAATACCCTAACGGATTTTGTATGCCACCACCCTATGTTGTTTGTTTGTTTCATTCTGTTTCAAAATTAAGGAAATATACATTTTCAACCAAATAAACATCTTTAAAATAGCACTATCAATTGTTAGGTATTAAAGTACCCCCTTTGTGCTGGGTAATTGGTCATTTGCTGGGTTACGTTTAACCGCCATTCTGATGGCTTTGGCAAAAGCTTTAAAAATAGCCTCTATCTTATGGTGTTCGTTCTCCCCTTGACAGCTAATGTTTAAATTACATTTTGCCGCATCACTAAATGATTTGAAAAAATGGAAAAACATTTCTGTTGGCATCTCCCCTATTTTTTCTCTATTAAATTTTGCATCCCAAACAATCCAATTGCGTCCTCCAAAATCAATCAACACCTTGGCTTCTGCTTCGTCCATTGGTAAAGCATAACCATAACGTTCCATTCCTCTCTTATCGCTGAGTCCTTTTGCGAATGCCTCCCCCAAGGCCAAGCCAATATCCTCAATGGTATGGTGTTCGTCAATATGCAAATCGCCTACACATTGAATGGACAAATCAATGGACCCATGTCTAGCAATTTGCTCCAGCATATGGTCAAAAAAACCAAGCCCAGTTTGAATGTTGGCCATCCCTGTCCCATCCATATTTAAATCGATGCTTATTTTAGTTTCTTTGGTGTTGCGCTCATGCTTTACTTTGCGTAAGCCTAATTTTAAAAAAGTATAAATCTCGGGCCAGTGATCAGTTTCAAAAGCAATGGTGCTTCTTAATTCTTTTTCTTGGTCAATGGAGAGTTGGTGATTTTGAGTCCTTAGATAAATGGCCTTGCATCCTATGTTTTTTGCCAATTGAATATCGCTCCATCGATCTCCAATTACAAAGGAATTGATGATGTCAAATTCTTGGTTGTTCAATAAGTGCTTGACCAAGCCAATATTAGGTTTACGGGTTGGTGCATTGTCTTTTTCAAAGGTAATGTCAATATGAATTTCATCGAATATAAATCCTTCACCAGATAAAGTTCTTAACATTATTTGATGAAAGGGCTCAAACTGTTCGATAGGAAAAATAGGCGTACCTACTCCATCCTGATTGGTCACCATGACTTTATAATAACCAAGTTCAGCAGCAATTTTCTGTAAATTAGTAATTGCGCCAGCTACGAAGCTTGTTTTTTCAATGGTATCAATTTGAAAATCGGTATTAGGCTCTTCTAAAATAACTCCATCTCTGTCTATAAATAAAATTGGTCGCATTTTTATTAATTGTCCTTTTGGTAATTCAATTACTTGTTGTTCTTGTTTTTTATCATTGCCTTTTTTACATCTGCTACAGAAACCAACCCGGCTTTATTGGACCAGTTATTTCTAATATAACTTAATACATCCGCAATAGCGGCTTCCTTTAAATCGGGCATGGCAGTCATTGCATTGTTGTAATACTGGCCATCTAATTCAACCCTTTCATCGTATCCATTTTGTATAATTTTTACCAATCTTGGAATGTCTTTCCCATTAACATTGGTTGAGCCATCTAATGGAGGATTCATATTAGGAACACCTCCTCCATCTGATTGGTGACAAACCAAACACCTGGTTTCATATATTTTTTTGCCGTTGATTAAATTTTGAGCTTGAACAGAAAGTGCGCAAAAAATCATCATCGTGCTAACACATCCTATTCTATATAAAAATCCTGCTTGATTTCCCATTATTTGATTCTTCTCTTATTTTATAAAGTGATTACATTTTTTATTTAACATAACTAATTTTAAAAATGGCCCCTTTGGTATCATCACTAACATATATAGACCCATCAGGACCTAATGCTAAACCACAAGGTCTTGCTTTCGCCTTAGCTGTATTGGTCACTTTAACGCCCTCTTCCATTCCTGCAAATCCATTTGCAAAAATCTCCCACTCACCAGTGGCCTTGCCCTCTTTAAATGGAACAAAGGCTACAAAAAAACCTTCTTGTGGAAGTGGCGCTCTATTCCATGAACCATGAAAGCTAATAAATGCACCGTTTTTATATTTTGCTGGAAATTGATCCCCTGTATAAAACAATACCCCCATTGGCGCCATGTGTGCAGGAAAGGCTACCGCTGGATCTTTAAATTCAGCAGCCCCTTCTTTTGTGCCATCTCCACCATATTCTGGAGAAACTATTTTTTTATGTTGAATGGGGTCATAATAAACATAAGGCCAACCAGCATTATCGCCTTCATTGATTGCGTAAAATGTTTCAGCTGGTAACTCCGCATTTTGTGCATCGGTATATAAACTAGGATAGAAACTATTTAATTGATCACGTCCGTGTTGTGCAACATATAATTGATTGGTTTGCGTATTCCAATCCAAACCAATTACATTTCTTAAACCAGTAGCATACCGCTTACCATCTTGATAAGTTTGATTTTCTTTATTCGCGTCAAATTTCCATATACCTCCTGCAGAATCTAATATAGGACAAGGTTTCATGCCTTGCGAGCCTGGCATTCTATTTTTTTCTTGACAAGCATTTGAGTAAGCTCCAATATTTACATAAATATTGTTGGCCATGTCCAATGTGATTGATTTTGAATTGTGTTCCCTTCTGTCAATTAATCCACTAACAATGGTTAACGGGGTAAGTGGATTCACTACTTCATCTTTACTATTTAAATCGTATTTAAAAATAGCTTCATTAGAACTAGCATATAAACTATTTCCTTTTACATAAATACCAGTACCTCCATATTTTGCTAAACCATTTATTTTCTCAGCCACGCCATCATTGTTGGCATCTTCTAGCCTTACAATAGAATTGCCTTCTTTATTAGGATTATTTAATTTTGCAAAAACCACACCAGATTTTGTAATTGCAATATGTCTTGCACTTCCAATCTTGTCTGCAAATAAACTTGCCTTAAAACCAGCCGGTAATTTTAATCCTGCATTATCTTGCGCCTTTCCAATGAAGGAAAGGGACATTAAAAATAAACTTAAAATTGGTAAACTTTTTTTCATATACTTGAATTGTTTAATTTAAAAATTGTTGGCCGTGTAATTTAATATTTTTTTACTAAAATTAACTATTAGAAAAAGTAAAATCAATCCAATTTGCCATGGCATCTACAAGGGCTGTATTTTCTTGCTCGGTTCCAATCGTAATTCTTAAGCTATCACTGCAATTTTCAAGACTAGAACGATCTCTCACTACAATTCCTTGAGTTAATAAATAACGATACAATTGATTTGCTTTAGGAATTTTAACCAATAAAAAATTAGTGTCTGAGGGGTATACCTTTTCCACATAGGGCATACTTTCAATAACTGCTGCCAAAGCAATACGCATATCTACCAAGTGTGCAATCATATCATTTACCTGACCCACTTCTTCTAGTGCTATCAAGGCCAATTCCTGCGTGACCATGTTAATATTATAAGGTGCTTTTACTTTGTTCATGTACTTTATAATAACATCACTTGCAAAACACATGCCTAATCTTAACCCTGCCAAACCCCAAGCTTTACTTAATGTTTGTAGGACCACTAAATTGGGATAGTCTATTAAGGATTGGGCAAACGATTTTTGTTTAGAAAAATTAATATACGCTTCATCCACCACCACTAACCCATTAAAATGATTCAATATGGTTTCTATGTCAATCCTATCCAATGAATTTCCTGTTGGATTGTTGGGTGAACAGATCCAAATTATTTTTGTTTGTTCATTTACCAATTGTTCTATGTGCGCTACATTTAATTGAAAATTAGGAAGTAGCGGAGCCGATTTTATTTCAATGTTATTAATATTAGCCCCTACTTCATACATTGGATAAGTAGGGGGGCAAATAATTATATTGTCTTTAGTTGGCGCACAAAAAGTACGAAATAAAATATCAATACATTCATCACTTCCATTGCCTAAGAAAATTTGTTCTGCTTTGATTTGTTTTATAAAAGCCAACTTTTCTTTTACTTTTACCTGATATGGATCTGGGTACCTGTTGTACCACTTAGTTAAAGGGGACCCTAAGCTATTTTCATTGGCATCTAATAATACATTGGCCTCACCTGTGTATTCATCTTTTGCAGAAGAATAGGCTTTCAGTATTTCAATATTAGGCCTTACTATTTTTTTTATATCAAAATTCATATCTTAAATTTTTGAATCCAACCATTTTAATCTAATACCTACTGCATTACTATGCGCTTGCAAACCTTCAGCTTCTGCCATTTCAATCACTGTGGAAGCTATATTTGTGAGCCCTCTTTCTGTAATTTGTTGGAAGGTAATTTTTTTTACAAAACTGTCCAAACTTACACCACTATAGGCTTTTGCAAACCCATTGGTGGGTAAAGTATGGTTGGTTCCACTTGCATAATCCCCTATAGATTCTGGCGAATAGTTGCCAATAAAAATGGAACCGGCATTCTTAATTTTGTCCGCAATTTGAGCAGCATTTTCGATTGCTAATATTAAATGCTCTGGGGCATATTCATTGATATAGGATATGGCCGCCTCTATATTATTTAGGACGATGGCTTTTGAATTTTTCAAGGCTTTTTCTGCCAACTCTTTTCGAGGTAATAAACTTAATTGTTGATCCAATTCTTTTTGAACCGCTTCTATAATGGACAGATTAGGCGCAATAAGTACTACTTGACTGTCTGCGCCATGTTCTGCCTGCGACAATAAATCGGCGGCAACAAAAGAAGGGATGCAAGTTTCATCTGCCCATACACAAACCTCACTTGGTCCCGCTGGCATATCAATGGCAACACCAACTTGCTGTACCAATTGTTTTGCTGCAGTGACATATTGATTACCTGGACCAAATATTTTATAGACTTTAGGAATGGTTGTTGTTCCAAATGCCATAGCCGCAATAGCTTGTGCACCTCCAATAGTAAAAATAGAAGTAACACCCACCAAGGATGCCGCATAAATAATGGCAGGATGAAGACTTCCAAATTCATTGGGCGGAGAACATAAAATAATTTCTTTACATCCGGCCATTTTTGCGGGAATACCCAGCATTAAAACGGTTGAAAATAAAGGGGCAGAACCTCCTGGAATATAAATGCCCACTTTTTCTATACCGACCGACTTTCTCCAACACCACACCCCTGCCATAGTCTCAATTCTTTCAACTTGCTGAATTTGACTTTGATGAAATACCTCAATATTTACTTTAGCCAACTGTATGGCTGTTTTTAAACTTGGGGTTAATTCATTTTCTGCAGCAGTTATTTGCTCCGCATTTAGTTGCAACTCATTTACCAATACTTTATCTAGTTCTAAAGTATACCGCTTTAAGGCTTCATCACCATTGGATTTTACTTCCTCAATTATTAATTGCACTTGGGCCAACAAATGAGTAGCATCTATAGTAGGTCTTGCCAATAAAACCGGCCAATCTTTTTCTGCGGGTTCGTTAAAAACTTTAATCATCATAATATCATTTTTTCAATAGGAACAACTAAAATTCCTTCGGCACCAGCCAATTTTAATTGTTCAATAATTTCCCAAAAATCGCTTTCATCAATAACACTGTGCACACTGCTCCATCCAGGTGTAGCCAAAGCTATTACAGTTGGGCTTTTCATACCAGGCAATAAGGATATGATTTTATCCAAATTGACATTAGGTGCATTTAATAAAACATATTTATTTCGCTTAGCTTTTTTTACCGATTCAATTCTAAAAAGCAACCGTTCTAAAATTTGAGCCGCTTCCTTATTTAAAGTAGGCCTTTTAATTAATACCGCTTGGGAATCTAAAATAGTTTCCGCTTCTTTTAATCCATTCATAAATAAGGTAGAGCCACTGCTTACTAAGTCACAAATAACATCCGCTAATCCAATACCTGGCGCAATTTCAACACTTCCGCTAATTTCATGTATCTCTGCTTGAATTTTATTTTTATTCAAATAATTTTGAACCAACACAGGATAACTTGTTGCTATTTTCTTACCTATTAAATAGTTAGGCCCACTAAAGGATTCATTTTTTTTCACTGCAAAACTTAGCCTACATTTTCCAAAGCCTAGTGCATACGCTACCTCTACTTGTTTGGCTTTTTCATACACTACATTTTCCCCTACAAAACCAATATCCGCTACCCCATCTTCAACGTACTGAGGAATATCATCGTCTCTTAAAAAAAATAATTCCAATGGAAAATTAGTTGCTTCTGTTTTTAATTTGTTGAACCCATTGCCTATATCAATTCCCGATTCTTTTAGTAACTTAATAGAATCATCATGTAAACGGCCCGATTTTTGAATGGCTAACTTTAAACGCATCTTATTTTATTTTATCTTTTTCAAATTTTATTCTTTTCTACCAACTTACTAAAAAGGGCTTACTTTTTAGTAAGCCCTTTGGTTTAATATAGTTTACTACATCCATAGACTTATACTTGATAGCGTAAATGAAAATGGTCTGTATGGTTGTTTAAATTCATACAACAAATTTACAACCCTTTTATAAATTACGCAACTAAAAGAATAAAATTGATTAAATTGCTTTAGTTAAGCCTTATAAAATATTAAAAGCCCTATAAATTATGCATTTGGTACCCCTTACCCTATTATTGACCACGCTTACTTCTTTGACTTTCCTTCCTCCAAAACAAGCTGTAAAGACTTCAAAAAGCCAACTATTTCATGACACTTCTAAAAAACTAGTTTGGGCAGATGAATTTAATACGCCCGGACACCCAGATACCACTAAATGGGCTTATAATATTGGAACGGGTGATAATGGCTGGGGCAATAACGAATTAGAATACTATACTAACAAAGAAAGCAATGCAAGAGTTGAAAATGGAAATTTAATTATTGAAGCAAGAAAAGAAAATTTAGGGGGAAATAAGTATACTTCTGCAAGATTGCTTACGAAAGGGAAAGCAGCCTGGACTTATGGACAATTTGAAATAAGAGCAAAGTTGCCAGCAGGCTTGGGTTCTTGGCCAGCAATTTGGATGTTAGGTAATAATATTGACCAAGTTGGTTGGCCAGCTTGTGGCGAAATTGATATCATGGAACATGTAGGTAAAAGCTTAAATGAAATTCATTGGTCGGTGCATTCTAAATTGTACAACTGGCCTCAAGGCACTCAAAAAACGGCAAAAGCAATTATAAAAAACGTTACTGATTCCTTTCACGTTTACACGCTTGATTGGAGTAAAGAGGCTTTAAAATTTTATGTCGATAAGGTGCTTTATCTAACCGTTTTAAATGAAAACAAATCAGAAGACTATTTTCCATTTGTCGCCCCCCAATTTCTTCTTTTGAATTTAGCTATTGGTGGCGGATTTGGAGGTCCCCAAATTGACGATCGCATTTTTCCAATTAGAATGGAAGTTGATTATGTTAGAGTTTATCAATAAAAATAATAAAATGTTACTAAGAAAATTTTTATTTGTATTCACCATCTTATTGAACCATTTTAATTCCATGGCACAAGATGCCAATTTATTAGTTGGTACCTACACCCAAAAAGGAAGTAAAGGTATTTATTTGTTTCACTTTGATACTGCAACAGGAAAAGCCATAGAAATTAGCCATACAGATAGCGCCATTAATCCATCTTACTTGACTATTTCAAAAGACAAACAAAATGTATATGCAGTAAATGAAAGCTATGAAGGTAGCGTTAGTGTTTATAGTTTAAAAAATAATCAACTTAATTTATTACAAAGCAAAAGCAGCAAAGGCGCCAGCCCTTGTTATATTGCTTTAAGTCCCGATCAACGTAATTTATTTGTGGCGAATTATATGGGTGGAAGCCTCACAAGCTATCACCGCTTTGCAGATGGTCAAATTTCTAACCCTCAACAATTTATTCAACACAACGGAAGTAGTATCAATAAAGCAAGGCAAGAAAAAGCACACATTCATGGATTGTTTTTTTCTCCAGCAGGCAACTATTTATTAACCCCCGATCTAGGAACTGATCAAGTAACCATTTATCCTTATCAATTGAATAATGGTCCACCACTTGATGTACAAAAAGCGAAAAATATTCAGTCTGCTCCGGGTGCAGGACCCCGCCATTTAACTTTCTCTTCCAATGGAAAATACATTTACATCATTGAAGAGCTCACTGGGAGCATCAGTGTTTATCGATTTTCAAAAGGAGTAGCTAATTTTATTCAAACAATCGCTATTCACCCCATTGCGTCAGATAAGAGTATATCCAAGGCCAATACCCAACATGGAAGCGCAGACATTCATCTTTCACCAGACGGATTCTTTTTATATGCAACCAATAGAGGTACTGAAAATAATATTGTAAAAATACCTGTTTTACTCAATGGGAAATTAGACGAAAAACACCTTAGTTATTATTCCACTCAAGGAAAAGCTCCCCGTAATTTTACAATAACACCTGATGGAAATTGGGTTCTGGTGGCCAACCAAGATACTGATCATATCGTGGTGTTCAAACGCAATACCACCACTGGCGAATTAAATTCAACAGGAAATAGTATTAAAGTATCGATGCCTGTTTGTTTATTATTTTATTAAAAAATATTAGCGATACTAAACTACCTTAATGTAATTCAAACCAGACTGGTTTTTCCTCCGCACCTTCCGCATTGTAATTGATGAACAGTTCTTCTCCTGTTTCAATAGCTTTAATCGTTTTAATACTGATAGTTTGCGCTTCATAATCCATATCATAGCGGCAATTTGGTTGAATGGCATGATTGTATATAGAAATATACCCCAATCCAATCGCGGCACTTTTATGATCTTCCCCCCACTCAAAGATATAATCATACAATATTGTTTCCTCCCATTTTGTTCTTTGAATATTATCCACCACTAGGACAGGCGCAATTTCAATTACCGTGCCCTTAGCAATAGGTTTAGTAGTAAATACGCCACGTCCTCTATTAGGAGATGGAGCAATAGTAAGAATAGGAAGAATCATACTATAAATATAACACATACTTTAATATTTTTCTTAACTTGCAGGCATGTCCATTGAATTAGAAACAGAAGAAATAAATTTATCAGAAGTTTTCTTAGATACTTTATCCAAGAATGACATGCATCTATTAAGCCAATTTTTAGATGAACAAAACATTAGTGATGTAGTGGAATTAGTGAATGAATTTCCCGAAAATGAAGCCACTATTATTGACAATATGACGGTGCATCGTGCAGTGAGTGTTTTTAAGATATTAGACATCAATCAGCAAAAGGATATCATTAAAGAATTACCTGCTCGTAAAACAGCTAAAATATTAAATGAACTGCCTCCAGATGACCGTACCGACTTTTTAGAAGAATTACCCAAAGCAGCAATACGCGATTTAATAAAATTATTAGAACCAGAAGAAAGAAAAATTACCCTTTCCTTATTAGGTTATCCAGAAGATAGTGTGGGTCGTTTAATGACCCCTGATTATGTTTATGTTTACGCCCATTATACGGTAGAACAAGTATTAAATAATATTCGTAAATATGGAAAAAAGTATGAAACCATAGATGTTATCTATATTATTGATGAAAACGGATGCTTGGTAGATGATATTCGCATTCGCGATGTTTTAATTGAGCAACCCGAAGCCATCATTAAAGATATTATTGATGGTAGGTATGTTGCTTTAAATGTATACGAGGATCAGGAACACGCAAGTCAGGTTTTTAAAATGAATAACCGCACCGCCTTACCTGTTGTAGATGACAATGATGTATTATTAGGCATTGTGACCATTGATGATATCTTATGGGTAACCAATGAAGAGTTTAGTGAGGACATGCAAAAAATGGGAGGTACCGAAGCGTTGAATGAACCCTATTTAGATATTTCTTTAACCAAACTTTTTAAGAAAAGAATTACTTGGTTGGTGATTTTATTTTTAGGGGAAATGTTCACGGCTACTGCCATGGGTTATTTTGAAGGAGAGATTAAGAAAGCAGTAGTATTGGCCTTATTTATTCCATTAATATTATCTAGCGGTGGCAATTCAGGTTCACAGGCATCCACCTTAATTATACAAGCCATGTCTATTGGAGAAATTACCATTGAAGATTGGTGGAAAATTTTAAAACGAGAATTGACGAGTGGTCTTTTACTTGGTTCTGTTTTAGGAATTATTGGTTTTTTTAGAATTATGATATGGCATTTTATGAAACCTGGCTATTATGGATTACATCCTATTTTAGTTGCTATTACCATCGGTTTTACTTTACTAGGCGTGGTTATTTGGGGTACCATTGCAGGATCTATGTTACCAATAGTGTTAAAAAAATTAGGGGCCGATCCCGCCGCTTCCTCTGCTCCCTTTGTAGCTACATTAGTAGATGTAACTGCATTAGTAATTTATTTCTCGGTTGCTTTATTAATTTTAAAAGGCACTTTACTTTAATTGATCCAATAGCTTTTGTTTTAAGCTAGCTGTCCATTCTTCTTTTAAAATACTTAAAATAATGGAATCCCTACTAGTTCCATTTGGCAGGGGTAAATGATTCCTTAATACCCCTTCTATCGTACAGCCAATTTTTTGCATAGCCGCAATACTTCTTTTGTTATTGTTGTCTGCCCTAAATTCAACACGTTCCCACCCCATTTGATCAAAAGCAAATTGCAAAAGTAAAAATTTACAATGCTGATTTAACCCAGTACCCCACACTTTTTTGCTGTACCAAGTATACCCTAATTGGGTGCTATTAAAAGCCAGTTGAATATCATAAAAACGGGTTGCCCCTACGTAGGTTTTTGTTAACTTATCAAATACAATAAACGCGTATGCTTTCTCTTGAATTCTCAAATCTATGGCTTCTTTAATATAATTCTTTAAGTCTGCAATATCTTTGATGGCCACTAAAGAATATTGCCACAAATCAGGTTCCTCCATTACATAATTTTCAAGCAATGTATGATCTGAAAGCAAAAACGGCCTTAATAGTACCCGTTCATTTTCTAATCGAAAATCGAGGGAAAAATCAAAATTTTGTGCTGCTGACATACATAAAATGTTAAAGTCTACTGTCCTATAAAATTAAAACAAAGCTACAAATAAGGAAAGGATTATTAGGATTAAAAACCTAGGTTGGTATGGGATAATTTTTATTACTTTTATGAAAATATCCAAAATGAAAAAAATATTACTCGCTTTAGTTTTGCTAAGCAGCTTAACTGCTTGCAAACAAAATGGTTCAAAAGTGATTGTTGAAGCAAATAAAAGTTTTGCTGCACTTACTGAATTGTATTACCAAGAAGGATTAAAACAAAGTCCGCTTCAAGCCACCGTAATTGGTGACGAAAGATACAATGATTTACTTCCCAATGATGGCTCCATTGCATTCATGGAAGAGTATAAAAAATTTAACCAACGTTTTTTAGATAGTTTAAAAAATTACGACCGTTCTGCTTTAAGCGCAAATGATCAATTATCTTATGATGTTTTAAAAGACCAATTGGAAATTAATGTAGAGGGAAATAAATTTCATTTTGAATATTTACCCTTTAATCAAATGAATTCACTCCCATTAATCATTGCTCAATTTGGGTCAGGTACGGGCAGTCAACCCTTTAAAAAAGTAAAAGATTACGATGACTGGTTAAAAAGAGTAACTGCTTTTTCCGTGTGGGCTGATACTGCAATTGGAAATTTCAAATTAGGTATAAAGGCCGGTGTTGTATTTCCAAAATCACTGGTGGTAAAAATGATACCACAAATGCAAAGTATGGTTGTAACTGATCCTAAGAAAAGTTTATTTTATGGCCCAATCAATTCCATGCCTGCTAGTTTTTCATCTGCAGACAAAGATCGATTAACCAAGGAATATCAACAATCTATTCTTTCTGTAATTGTACCAACCTATAAAAAATTAGCTGATTTCTTACAAAATGAATACTTACCCAATGCGAGAACGAGTTCAGGATTGTCTTCTATTCCTGGAGGTATTGAAATGTATGCTTTCCAAGTAAAACAACAAACCACCACCAATAGAACACCAGAAGATATTTATCAGACTGGGTTAAGTGAAGTAGCAAGAATAAGAAAAGCCATGGACAGCATTCAAAATTTAGTGGGCTTCAAAGGTGATTTAAAATCATTTTTTGCTTACTTAAATGCGGATAAAAAATTTACTCCTTATCATTCTCCAAAAGAAGTAACAGATGCATTTGAAGCAATTCATCAAAGAATGCAACCCAATTTAATAAAGCTATTTGAACATGCTCCCAAAACTCCTTTTGAGATAAGACAAACAGAAGCTTTCAGAGCAGCTTCAGCTAGTGCCGAATACAATTCAGGTTCTGCAGACGGAACTAGACCAGGTATTTTTTATGTGCCCATTTTAGATGCGACCAAATTTAATACCACCTCTGGCATGGAATCTTTATTCTTACATGAAGCCATTCCCGGGCATCATTATCAAATTTCTTTAACACAAGAAAATACCTTATTGCCCAATTTCAGAAGATATGGTGGACACAATGCTTATGTAGAGGGTTGGGCTTTATACTCGGAATCGCTTGGAAAAGAATTGGGATTGTATAAAGATCCATATCAATATTTTGGCGCCTTAGGAGATGAGATGCACCGTGCCATTCGTTTAGTGGTAGATGTGGCCATTCATATGAAAAATTGGAGTAGAGAAGAAGCCATCAAATACATGATGGACAATGAACCCATTAGCGAGCAGGGAGCCACAGCCGAAATTGAAAGATACATGAGTAACCCAGCACAAGCATTGGGCTACAAAGTAGGTGCAATGAAAATTAGATCATTAAGAACAAAATATGAACTAGCACTGGGTGCTAAGTTTAATGCATCTGAATTTCATACGGAAGTGTTAAAAGATGGTTCCTTACCATTAAATGTATTTGAAGCCAAGATGGACCGTTGGGCTGCAAGTAAAAAATAAATACTACTTTATTGTTTTGATGGGCGGATCCAATTGTTTTAATTGTATCCGCCCATTTGTATTTTACAAGCTACTTTTTAATACTTTTTTTGTTTATCTTTAAAACTGTATAGTTTATGAAAGATTTAAATAAAAAATCAACGCCTAGAAAAAAAGTTTACATCGTTATTAGTTCGATGATCCTATTGTGTATTTTGCAAATTTCATTGAATGGATTTGCGGAATCTACCCTACAAAGCGCCCACTTGAATACATTTTGGATTTGGCGATTCTTGGGAAGACTGCATCCTATGGCCGTTCATTTCCCTGTCGCTTTATTATTATTTGCTACTTTACTTGAATTTTTTACTTTAAAAAATTTTAATTCCAACTTACGATATAGCATTAAACTATTAATTGGCCTAGGTGCCACTGCCGCATGCTTTTCTGCCATCCTTGGACTCTTATTAGCGAAAGAAGGTGGCTATGAAAAAGAGCTGGTAAGTTTACACCAATGGTTAGGGATAGCTACTGCTCTTTTATCCTGTATTACTTGGATGGTATTAAACAATTTGTTGATAAAAAATAAAGTTCAATTCATTCGAGTTTATCGTTTGTTGCTTTTAATATGCGGAATTGGTATCATCCTGGTAGGTCATTTTGGAGCGGCTATGTCCCATGGCCAAGACTACCTTTCTTCTACCCTTCCTTGGAATAAGGATTATGACGCAAGTAGTAAAATAAATTTTGATCTAAACGCTTTCAAAAATGATACGGCAAAATTAACGAAGCAACAGTCCATTGAATTAAATATACAAGTGAGGGCTATCTTGGCACATAATTGTTACAAATGCCATGGCGCTGAAAAAATTAAAGGGGACCTTAGATTAGATCGTCGAGATATGATTTTAAAAGGAAGGGAAAATGGACCCGTAATTGTTCCTGGTAATTTAGCTGCCAGTGAATTGTTCCGAAGAATTAGCCTACCTTCTTCAGACAAAGATGCGATGCCTTCCAAAGGAAAAAAATTAGCAGATGGAGATATTGCTATAATTAAATTCTGGATTGAAAAAGGCGCTCCATGGCCTGACAGTGCTGAAAAAAATATTTTTAGAGTGGCAGCATTAGCGCCAAGAAATCCACCACTCCCTCCAATAATCAATGGTCTTTCGAATCCTATAGACCGATGGACCAGTCAATATTTTAGTAAGCATAAAATGTTATGGCCCAAATTAATTGATGATAAAACTTTTTTTAAAAGAGTCTCCTTGGACATTATTGGCTTACTTCCGATGCAGGAAGAATTAGAAAATTTTACTAAAGATAGCAGACCTAATAAAAGAGACCTATGGATTAGAAAACTGCTTGACCAACAAGATGATTACACTACGCATTGGCTTAGCTTTTGGAATGATGCACTTAGAAATGATTATACGGGGACAGGTTATATTACAGGTGGTCGACATAATATTACCGACTGGTTGTATAAGTCTTTAAAGTCAAATAAGCCTTATGATCAGTTTGTAAAAGAACTGATTAGTCCAAACGATTCCTCCAAAGGGTTTATTGAAGGAATTCAATGGCGTGGTGTGGTAAATGCAAGCCAAAGAACTGAAATGCAAGCCGCTCAAAATGTGGCTCAAATTTTTTTAGGGCTCAACTTAAAATGTACTTCTTGTCATAATAGTTTTATTAGTGATTGGAAATTGACCGACGCTTATGCCTTTGCTAATATTTTTGCAGACAGTTCTCTTGAAATTAATCGATGTGATAAACCCACTGGTAAATTTACCGGTACCCGAATGCTTTGGAAAGAATTGGGCAATATAGATAGCGCCGCCCCTAGAAAAAAACGACAAGCACAATTGGCTTCTATTATGGTTCAGGCTTCCAATGGACGATTCTACCGAACGCTTGTCAACAGATTATGGGCTCAATTGATGGGCCGTGGATTAATTGAACCAGTGGATGTGATGGACAATGAGCCTTGGAATCAAGATTTGTTAGATTGGATGGCTTTTCATTTTCAAGAAAATAAATCTAATATCAAAGAGTTACTTTATTTAATTACCACCTCAGCAACCTACCAATTACCTTCTGTTGGTTATCAGGAGGACAATAAACTGATAACACAACAATATCTATTTACAGGTAGGTTAAGAAAAAGAATGACTGCAGAGCAATTTGCTGATGCAGCAGCGACCACTGTGGGTCCGCTATTTTCCGATTCCATGTTAATGTATCATCCTGCTTATGACAAAAAAAATACCTCCCATCCTCCCACCTTTGCAAGAGCAGCCTTAGTAAGTAATAATCCATTTCTTATTGCATTGGGAAGACCTACCAGAGAAACGGTTGCTACTAGTAGAGAATCTCAAGCGAATCTTTTGCAAGCCTTAGAATTGACCAATGGGGAGCGATTTAATTCCATGATCAAAAAAGGTGCTCAAATATGGAAATTAAAATATGTTACTTCAGATCGAATCATTCAAGAAATTTATAGCCGTGCTTTGGGAAGAGCAGCATCGTTATCAGAATATCAAGTTGCAAAAAAATTATTAGGCGCTCAGCCAAGTAACGAAGCTATAGAAGATTTGTTTTGGGCTATCCTTTTATTACCAGAATTTCAAATCATTTATTAATTCATCAAATAAATTATTATGAGTGCTCCATGGGACAGACGAGAATTTTTAAAAAAAACTAGTGCTTCAACTATGGCGGCCCTTGCCGCAGGTGCTCCATTGGCAGGATTTTTAGCTGGATGCAATCAAGCAAAAATAAAATCAACCGCCGATACCGTTATTTTATTATGGATGGCAGGAGGCATGGCACATACCGATACTTTTGATCCAAAAAAATATACCCCCTTTACCAAAGGCATGAAAGCCAATGATGTATTGAGTACCTTTAAGTCGGTTCCAACTGCATTGGATGATATTTATTTTTCCGAGGGACTTTCTGAGATTGGAAAAGTATTAGACAAAGGCACCGTTATTAGATCCTATGTTGCTGGTGACATGGGACATATTTTACACTCTCGTCATCAATACCATTGGCATACCTGTTATAAACCACCTCAATCGGTATTAGCGCCTCATATTGGTTCTTGGATCGCAAATCAGTTAGGGCCGGTTAACAACGTTATTCCTCCTTTTATCGATATTGGTCAAAGGTTTTCTTTGGGAGAAGGCGAAGAATTAAAAGCATTCCATACTGCTGGATTTTTAGGAAATGAATATGGCCCTTTTTTAATACCAGATCCAAGCGCAGGACTAGAAAGTGTTAAACCTCCTATAGGAATGAACATTGGAAGGTTTGAAAAAAGAAACCAACTTTATAATGATTTGATGCGTAAAAGTCCGATGGGAGAAATGGGAAGTGATTATCAGAAAGAATCCATGAGGCGCTCTATGGAGCAAGCTTATATACTTTTAAAATCTCCTGAAGCAACTGCATTTGATTTAAGTAAAGAACCAAAAGAAAGCTATGACATTTATAATACAGGAAAATTTGGGCTAGGCTGTTTGATGGCTCGTCGATTAACCGAAAAGGGGGCACGTTTCATTAGTGTAACCACCGAATACGAACCGTTTAAAAACTGGGATACGCATGATAACGGTAATACGAGATTAGCAGCTATGAAAAAACAAATAGATGGCCCAATAGCACAACTGATAAAAGACTTAGACCAATCAGGGCATCTTGATCGTACCTTAATTATACTCGCAAGTGAATTTAGTAGAGATATGATGGTGGAAGGTCGACCCGATCTTAAAGTACAAGAGCAAGTGGATCAACCGGACATTATTCAAGAATTAAAAAATTATGGAATGCATCGCCACTTCACAGATGGATGTTCTATGTTGATGTTTGGAGGAGGGATTAAGAAAGGAAATGTATATGGTAAAACGGCAGATGAGCGCCCCTGTAAAACCATTGAAAAGCCAATCAGAATTGAACAAATACATCAAACAATTTATCATGCGTTAGGTATCCCACAGGATACTCATTATTTAGTTGAAAAAAGGCCTTTCTATACTACCCCTGATGGTTTAGGTAAAGCAGAAATGGATTTGTTCTCCTGATGGTTCAATAACCAAAAAGATACCTAATTATTGGTTAAACCTACACTTCAAAAGGTTTGAAAATTAAATAGTGTACCTTGCACTCTAATATGAACAATCATTTTCAGACCTTAGGTCTAATAGAGCCGCTTTTAAAGGCCATTCAAGAAGAAGGATATACGACGCCCACTCCAATCCAAGCTGAATCCATTCCCATTGATTAACAAGGAAAAGACTTGTTTGGCTGGGCCCAAACAGGAACGGGAAAAGCATCAGCATTTACATTACCCATATTGCAATTATTGGTCAAAAATAAAACAGCTGAAAGAAGAAAAAAAATTAGAAGTTTAATTGTAACCCCAACTAGAGAACTTGCCATCCAAATTGGAGAAAGCTTTAATGCTTATGGCAGACATACCGATTTAAATTGTACTGTTATTTTTGGAGGAGTGGGTCAAGGACCTCAAGTTACGGCATTAAAAAATGGAGTGGATGTAGTAATTGCCACTCCAGGTAGATTATTAGATTTAATGGACCAAGGGTACTTGAATATTAAAGAAGTTGAAATTTTTGTTTTGGATGAAGCAGATAGAATGTTGGATATGGGTTTTGTTCATGATGTGAAAAAGCTATTGGCGGTGCTTCCTAAGAAAAGACAATCCTTATTCTTTTCAGCTACCATGCCCCTCGAAATTGTGAACTTAGCCAATTCGATTTTATTTCACCCATTAAAAGTAAGTGTTACTCCTGTTTCTTCTACAGTAGACATCATAGCGCAATCGGTTTATTTTGTTGACAAAGTAAATAAAAATGCACTACTCATTGAACTGTTAAAAAATTCAGACATTAAAACCGCTTTGGTTTTTACTAGAACCAAACATGGCGCTGATAAAGTAGTAAACTTACTTACCAAATACAATATTAAAGCGGAAGCCATTCACGGCAATAAAGCACAAAATGCACGACAAAGAGCATTGTCTAATTTTAAAGCTCAAACTACCCGCGTTTTAGTCGCTACCGATATAGCAGCAAGAGGCATTGACGTTGATGAATTGGCTTATGTGGTCAATTACGAAATCCCAAATATACCAGAAACCTATGTGCACCGAATTGGAAGAACGGGTCGTGCTGGGGCTCACGGAACAGCAGTTTCCTTCTGTGATGCAGAAGAAAGAATCTTTTTAAAAGATATTGAAAAACTAATTGCTAAAAAAATTCCAGTCGTTGAAAATCATCCTTTTCCAATGACTAACTTTAATCCAATAAAGGAAACTAAACAACAGGGCAGAGGTAACTCAGGTCATGCAAGGTCCAAATCCTTGAACAATAATGTGCAAAAGAGACGTTTTAGCAGCCCAAAACCGACTAGGTAAAATTATTTTTTAGAACTTAAACAAGTTTAGCCCAACACCTAATTGCCATTGACGCGTTTTCCAATTACTTTGATCTTTAAAGTCATCAAAAGATACTTTGGCCGAATTAATATGATTCATTCCAATTACATAGCGTCCATAGATAAAAAATCCACCGAGATCAATCTTAGCCCCCCCCACTAAAGCAAACTCTCCACTTTTAAAAGCAACACGAGCGTTCTCTAACCCATCTTTTTTCTGATCCAGTAAAATACTATATTGAGGTCCTGCTTGAATAAGAAAGGTTTTGAAAGGTTTAAATTGAGCCATGATAGGAATGGATAAATAATTCAAATGAAATGTTTCAGGCTTAGTCTCTTTAATTATTTCCCATAGTGCAGGATTTGTTTCTAATTTTGTTTGTGATAAAATGACTTCTGGAACAATGCTAAATAAACCCCCAATCCCAATTTGAGCAGTAGCCCCTATATGATAAGAAGCAGCATTACGATCCACATTTACATTGTTTACACTGGTAAAGTTTTGTCCTAATTTAATACCTAATGCAATTTTTTCTTGTGCATTCAACTGAATTGTAACAAAAATAAAAAGGACAACAATAAATTTTTTCATAATAAAGTATTTGAATTATTTATTACACAAAAATACAATTGTATTTTGTTAAATAAGTTACACAATTACATCAATTCTAACAAAGTTATCTCAGGCATTATCCCTACGCGACCAGGATACCCTAAAAATCCAAAGCCCCGATTTACATATAATTGCTGTTGCTGAGTTTGATATAAACCTGCCCATTGTTTATACACCCATTGCACCGGACTCCATTTAAAATAAGGATTTTCTAAACCAAATTGCATTCCATGGGTATGTCCGGAAAGCATCAATTGAACAGATGGATATCTTGGAATTACTTCCGCCTCCCAATGACTAGGATCATGACTCATTAAAATTGCTACTTCATGTGATTCAATACCTTGCATCGCTAAATCCATTTTCCCATATTTAGGAAAACGGGCCTTTGCACCCCAATTTTCAATGCCCACTAATCGAATGGTTTCCTCTTCTTTAGTAATTAATACATTTTCATTCATTAAAAGTTTCCATCCCAAATCCTGATGTATTTTTTTTACATCTTGTAAATTTTGTTTTTTAGCCTCGAGGCTCTCCCAATTTACATAATCACCATAATCATGATTACCCAAAGTACTATAAACGCCATAGGGTGCTTTGATTTGACTAAAAATTGACATCCAATCTTTCATTTCAGTAGCTCGATCATTTACTAGATCACCTGTAAATAAAACTAAGTCGGCATTTTGTTTTTGTATCAGTTTAATACCTTTCAGTACCGCATCATGGTCTTTTAGACTTCCGCTGTGAATGTCACTGATGTGTATTATTTTAAATCCTTTAAAACTATTCGGCAACCCCTTCAAAGTTATTTTTTTGTTGATTAAATTATATTTGTACTTGTTGCCAAAACCATAGAGCAAGGTTAAAAATAGACTGGAGGAAAGTCCTACTCCTAACCAAGTCAAAAAGGCAGAACGAGGGATGCCCTTTTCTGAGTTCAAAAATTTTGCACCCGTTGCGGAAGCCACTTGGCCCATGGTCCAGAAAGCAGCTCTTCTTGCATCATCTATCAAGAAAAAAAGTACCATAAAAATTTGAGTCAATACCCAGCCTACTGCAATAGAAAAAAAATACTGCTTAAAATAGGGATTAACAATAAAAGGGAACAATAAAAAAGAGCCCAAACTAAGTATACACAAAGTCCAATACAGTATACTTAAAAAGCTTTTAGTTCCTATGGAGGCGGATTGAAATAAGGTCTTTAAAACAGCATAAATATAAAAGTCAATCAGAATTAAGACAGTTACAAAGATGAAAATAAAAAGAGGGCTGCGCATATAATAATTTAAAAAGCAAAATTAGGGTCAAAAGCCTCATGAAGCGCCAATTTAATCCCAAATTTTACCATTTATCCCTTATTTTTGGCATAAATAAAGGATACCCAATTTATGGCAAGAATTATAGGAATAGCAAATCAAAAGGGAGGTGTTGGCAAAACTACATCCGCTATCAATATAGCGGCAAGCTTGGCTGTTTTGGAGTTCAAAACCTTATTGATTGACGCCGATCCTCAAGCCAATAGCACCACCGGAATTGGGTTTGATTTACATAATATTACGACTAGTCTATATGATGGCATGATTAACCAAACTCCTTTGGCCGATATTATTTTAAAATCTGAAATTCCCCATTTGGATATCATCCCTTCCCATATTGATTTAGTAGGAGCAGAAATAGAACTGGTCAACTTGCCAAATAGAGAAAATGTATTAAAAGAATTGTTGATTCCAATTAAAGACCAATATGATTTTATCATCATCGATTGTTTACCTTCCTTAGGTTTAATTACAGTAAATGCATTAGTTGCCTCTGATAGTGTACTGGTCCCAGTTCAATGTGAATTTTTTGCATTGGAAGGTTTGGGTAAACTATTAAATACCATTAAAATTGTACAAAGTAGGCTGAACCCTCAATTACAAATTGAAGGAATTTTAATGACCATGTATGACGGAAGACTTCGTTTAAGCAATCAAGTAGTGAGTGAAGTAAGAAAGCATTTTGATGAAATGGTTTTCTCAACCATCATTCATAGAAATACACGTTTAAGTGAAGCCCCTAGTGTTGGAAAACCTGTTATTTTATTTGATGCAGAAAGTAAAGGAACTGTTAATTATTTAAATTTAGCTAAAGAAATTTTACAAAAAAATGGCATGACTAATATGAGTAATGCCGAGCGTATAATTGATTAACTATGAGCAAGAGTACACCCAATAAAGATCTCATTGGCAAAGGACTTCGCTCCCTATTGCAGAGTATTGACACCGATTATAAAAATCCGTCTACCAATAATACCAATGTTCCTGCTGCTGTAAAAGAAAAAGCACTAGCAAGCAATCGTATTGCTTTACAAGATATTATTGTCAATCCAAAAAATCCAAGAAAAGATTTTGACGAAAAAACTTTAAGAGAACTAGCGAACTCCATTCAGCTGCATGATTTAATTCAACCTATTACTGTAGCACAGTTAACCAACGGTAAATTTCAATTAATTGCAGGAGAGCGCCGTTTTAGAGCTGCTAAAATAGCAGGCTTAACGGACCTGCCTGCTTATGTGCGCTTGGGAAATGACCAAGAATTATTAGAATTGGCATTACTTGAAAATTTACAAAGAGAAGATTTAAATGAAATTGAAATAGCGTTAAGTTATCAGCGCATGATGGAAGACTTAAACTATACGCAGGAAAAAGTGGCAGAACGCATGGGAAAGGATAGATCAACTGTCTCTAATTATATAAGATTATTAGAACTTCCCCCCAATATTCAAGCAGCCCTGCGCAACGGAAGTTTGAGTGTGAGCTTGGCTAAAATGTTAATTGGAAAAGAAATAGACAAGCAATTGTTTCTATTTAAAGAAATAATAGATAAAGGCCTAACAGTGCGTCAAACGGAGGACTTAATTAAAAAAATGAACCAAGCTGGCAAACTGGTATCATCACCAATTAATCCCATTTCAACTAATAATCAACTTTCACCAGTATATAAAAAGTTAGAAGATAAATTATCAAGTCATCTTTCTACAAAAGTAATTTTGCAACACCAAAAAAATGGAAGTGGTAAAATCTCTATTGAATACTCGGACTTAAATGGATTAAACAAAATATTAGAAGCAATGCAATTAAGCATTAGCTAACAAGCATTTTTTATCTTAAAGGAATTTACAGGATGAGGCAATTTATACTATTTATGCTGATACTATTTTTTCAGCAAACTGCCTGGAGCCAAGATTCTGCTTATATCAAAAATGCAGACACCCTATTACATCATATTCCTAGCAGAGCTACAAAAAGATCGGCCATGATTCCAGGTTGGGGGCAAGCCTATAACAAACAATATTGGAAAATTCCACTGGTATACGGTGTATTAGCTATCCCCGCCTATAGTTTTATGTACAATAACGATTGGTACCAAAAGACAAAATTTGGATATGAAGCAAAATTTAAACAAGCCAATGGCGACCCTTCTGACCTACCTAAAATAGATGCTAGATTGGCGAAACTAAGTTTGGCCTCCATGCAGAGTTACCGAAATATATTCAGAAGAGATAGAGATTACGCCATTATGTGGATGATTTTGGCTTGGGGAATCAATGTAGTAGACGCCACAGTTTCTGGACATTTGAAAGAGTTCGATGTCACTAATAATTTGTCTTTACGGGTCACCCCTTATATTATACCAAGTCAGCAACAGTCTGGACTGTCTTTGTTAATTAATTTTAAAGGGAATCATGCCAAATAACTAAATTCAATAGTATGAAAATTGCACTTATCGGTTATGGGAAAATGGGAAAAACTATTGAAGAATTGGCTTTGATAAAAGGACATGAAATTGTTTTAAAAATAGACGTCCATAATGCAAATGAATTTACAAAAAGTAATTTGCAAAAAGCAGAGGTAGCCATTGAATTTACAGGTCCGCATAGTGCTTTCTACAATATTTCAAAGTGTATTGAATGGGGCGTACCCGTCGTTAGTGGGTCAACCGGTTGGCTCACAAAATGGGAACAAATTAATGCACTTTGTATGGAACATAATGGGTGTCTAGTTTATTCCAGTAATTACAGTATTGGAGTTAATTTATTTTTTGAATTAAACAAAGAACTTGCTCTTTTAATGTCGCCCTATAACGATTACGATGTTGCTATCACCGAATTACACCATACGGAAAAGAAGGATGCACCTAGCGGAACAGCTATTAGCCTTGCAGAGCAAATTTTAGAAAAAATTAAGCGGAAAAATAAATGGGTTAACCTGGACTCCAACGCAACCCCCACTGATTTAATAATCCATTCAGAGAGAATAGATCCAGCCCCTGGAACACATACGGTTAGCTATGAATCGGCGATTGATCGAATTGATATTATTCACACTGCACACACTAGAAAAGGTTTTGCATCAGGTGCTGTTTTAGCAGCAGAATTTGCCAATAAAAAAAAGGGTATCTTTACAATGAAGCAGGTATTAGGACTTTAGGATAGGTAATTTAAAAATAGCCTAGTTTAAATATGTTATCAAAAAAAACACAATATGCACTCCAAGCGCTTGCTTATATGGTAGAACACCAGGAGGCAACTCCAATTCTTATTGCTGAAATTTCAACCAAAAAAAATATCCCAATTAAATTCCTTGAAAATATTTTGTTAGAATTAAAAAAAGCAGGTTTTTTAGACAGCAAAAAGGGGAAACATGGAGGCTACTTGTTCGCTATCCCTCCTGAAAAAATAAAACTATCGGGTATTTTTAGAATTATTGAAGGTCCTATTGCCCTTTTGCCTTGTGTAAGTTTAAACTTTTATCAAAAATGTGCCGATTGCAATGAAAAAAAGTGCAGTATCAACAAAGTGCTTATTGAAGTAAGAGACAACACTTTGGCTATTCTTGACAAAAGAACTGTTGCAGATTTATTTTTCAAAAAATAATTCAAGTATTCAAAATCGAAAACATAAAAATATGATCCCTTCTTATTTACAAGACTTATGTAAGACCCAATCTTACGATTCCAATAATTTTTTTTTAATCGCTGGCCCTTGTGTAGTAGAGAATGAAGCGTTGGTCATGGAAATTGGAGATAAAGTAGCTACCCTGTGTAAGAACTTAGGGATTGCTTATATTTTTAAAGCGAGTTACAGAAAGGCCAATCGTACCAGTGCCAATTCATTTACGGGTATTGGCGATGAGACAGGCATGGAACTCATAAAAAAAGTAGGAGCCTACTACAAAGTTCCTACTACTTCCGATATTCATTCCCATGAAGAGGCCGCACTAGCTGCTCAGTTTATAGATATCTTACAAATTCCAGCATTTTTATGCAGACAAACCGATTTACTTGTTGCAGCAGCAGCTACCCATAAAATAGTCAATGTTAAAAAAGGGCAGTTTTTGAGTGGAGCTTCCATGAAGTTTGCTGTAGATAAAATTAAAATGGCTGGCAATGAAAAAATAATGTTAACCGAAAGAGGCAATACCTTTGGTTACCAAGATTTAGTGGTGGATTACCGAAATATTCCTGCCATGCAAGAAAATAAAGTACCGGTAATCATGGATTGCACGCATTCTTTACAACAACCAAATCAAGTGAGTGGTGTAACCGGCGGAAATCCACAATTGATTGAAACGATTGCTAAAGCAGCTATTGCCACTGGGGCCGATGGTTTATTTATTGAAACGCATCCCAAACCATCCCAAGCAAAAAGTGATGGAGCCAATATGCTTTCATTGGAAAAGCTAGCTCCTTTATTAGAAAAATTAGTACGATTAAGAAGAGCAGTTTTGTAAAAACTGCGATGAATGAGCAATACTGCTGCGATGAATGAGCAATACTGCTGCGATGAATGAGGAATACTTCTGCGATGAATGAGGAATACTTCTGCGATAGAAACAAGAATGAAATTAATATTTCAAGGGATTGCGTTTAGCCAAAAGAATATAATTTTTGATGCTTCTGATAAAAGCCAACATCATATAAATTAGCACAGGAGACCCAAAGGTTAAAAAAGAAATATAAATAAACCACAACCTAATTTTATTGCTAGCTATGCCTAATCTTTCGCCAATGGCAGTACAAACGCCAAAAGCATGTAATTCCAAGAAGTCTCTCAATTTTTGCATATCAATTTGTTTATAATCCAGCTCAAATTTATAAAAAAAAGTGGACATAAAGTGTACTATTTGAGCACAGCTGCTCTCATTTTGACTTACCTTTGCATCAGTTATAACAACAAAAATGATACCTATGGCTTTTGATATTGAAATGATCAAAAAAGTATATGCCGAAATGCCGGCAAAAGTGGAAGCAGCTCGTAAATTATTAGGTCGTCCCTTAAGTTTATCTGAGAAGATTTTGTTTTCTCATTTGCATTCCGATCAAAAATTAGAAAAATTTGAAAGAGGTGGTTCTTATGTAGATTTTGGACCAGACCGAGTAGCAATGCAAGATGCTACTGCACAAATGGCGCTTTTACAATTCATGCAAGCAGGTCGACCAAAAGTAGCGGTGCCTAGTACCGTGCATTGCGATCACTTGATTTCTGCTAAAGTAGAAGCCAAACAAGATTTAAAAGTAGCCACTGCCGATAGTAAAGAAGTGTATGATTTCTTAGCTTCTGTATCTAACAAATATGGTTTGGGATTTTGGAAGCCTGGTGCCGGAATTATTCACCAAGTAGTTTTAGAAAATTATGCTTTCCCTGGAGGTTTAATGATAGGTACCGATTCACATACTGTGAATGCAGGCGGTTTAGGAATGATCGCTATTGGTGTAGGCGGAGCGGATGCTTGTGATGTAATGGCAGGATTACCATGGGAATTAAAATGGCCAAAACTAATAGGAATTAAATTAACAGGTAAATTAAATGGATGGACTGCCCCTAAAGATGTTATTTTAAAAGTGGCAGGAATCTTAACCGTAAAAGGAGGAACAGGTGCCATTGTTGAATATTTTGGTGAAGGTGCAACGAGTATGAGTTGTACTGGTAAAGGAACCATTTGTAATATGGGTGCTGAGATTGGTGCAACCACTTCTACTTTTGGTTACGATGCAAGTATGAGTAGATATTTAAGTTCCACTGGCCGTGCTGATGTTGCTGCACTAGCAGATACCGTAGCTCCTTATTTAACAGCAGATCCTGAAGTATATGAAACACCTGAAAAATATTTTGATGAGGTAATTGAAATTGATTTAAACACATTAGAACCTCATTTAAATGGCCCATTTACACCAGATTTAGCTACTCCTATATCAAAAATGAAAGAAGTAGCAGCTGCAAACGGATGGCCAACCAAAATTGAAGTGGGATTAATTGGAAGTTGTACCAATTCATCTTATGAAGACATTAGCCGTGCAGTTAGTTTAGCAAAGCAAGTTTCAGAGAAAGGTTTAACAATGAAATCTGAATATTTAATTACACCTGGCTCTGAGCAAGTAAGATACACCATTGAAAGAGATGGATTTTTAGATGTGTTTAGCCAAATTGGTGCAAAAGTATTTGCCAATGCTTGTGGACCTTGTATTGGTATGTGGGAACGTGTTGGTGCGGAGAAAAAAGAAAAAAATACCATTGTACATTCATTTAATAGAAACTTTGCAAAACGTGCAGATGGCAATCCAAATACATTTGCATTTGTGGGTTCTCCCGAGTTGATTACAGCATTAGCAATTGCCGGAGATTTAAATTTTAATCCATTAACAGATACCTTAACCAATAATAAAGGAGAACAAGTAAAATTAGATGCGCCTACTGGGCACGAACTACCCCTTAAAGGTTTTGCAGTCGAAGATGCAGGTTATCAAGCGCCTGCAGAAGATGGTTCTAAAGTAGTCATTGCAGTAGATCCTACATCAAAACGTTTGCAACTATTAGATCCTTTTGCTGCTTGGGAAGGAACCGATTTAAAATCTTTACGTTTATTAATAAAGGCAAAAGGTAAGTGTACAACAGACCATATCTCCATGGCTGGTCCTTGGTTGAAATTCCGTGGACATTTGGATAATATTTCTAATAACTTATTAATTGGTGCAGTAAATTTTTTCAATGATAAAACCGATAATGTAAAAAGTCAATTAACCGGTAATTATGACACCGTTCCAAATACACAAAGAGCTTATAAAGCCGCAGGGATTGGGACCATCGTAGTTGGTGATGAAAATTATGGCGAAGGTTCTTCCCGTGAACATGCTGCTATGGAGCCACGCCATTTAGGTGTTCGAATAGTGTTGACTAAATCCTTTGCACGTATACATGAAACCAATTTGAAAAAACAAGGTATGCTGGCCTTGACTTTTGTGCATAAAGCCGATTATGATAAAATAGCAGAAGATGATACCATAGATGTAGTAGGCCTAACTCATTTTACACCAGGAAAAGCTTTGGAATTAATCTTTACACATAAAGATGGAAGCGTAGATACGATTCAAGCCAATCATACTTACAATCAACAACAAATTGAATGGTTTAAAGCAGGTGGAGCATTAAATATTATTAGAAAACAAGTCGTAGGATGATAAATACCGCATTGGTTTCTTTTGGTATGAGTGGGAAAATTTTCCATGCCCCTTTTATTTCCACCAACCCTAATTATCAATTAGTTGGCAGTTGGGAAAGAAGTCAAAAAAATATTCAATCAATTTACCCAGCAACAAAATCATTTGATTCTTATGAAGAAATCCTAAATGATCAAAACATTCAACTCGTAATTGTCAATAGTCCTAACGATACCCATTACGACTATACAAAAAGAGCCTTACTTGCAGGTAAACATGTCGTTACAGAGAAGGCTTTTACAGTGACCGTAAAAGAAGCGGAAGAATTAGATGCCTTAGCTCAAAAATTAAATTTAAAATTAGCCGTTTACCAAAATCGTCGTTATGATGCCGATTTTTTAACCATTCAAAAATTAATTAATGAGGATAAAATTGGTGAATTCTTAGACTTACAAATTTCATTTGAAAGATACAGAACAACTTTGAGTCCAAAAATACATAAGGAAACGAATACCCCAGGATCTGGCGTTTTATTTGATTTAGGGCCTCATTTGGTGGACCAAGCATTGCTATTAGCCGGCATGCCTACTTCCATTTTTGCCGATATTAGGACAACCAGAAAAGTAGGCAAAGTGGATGACTATTTTACCTTACTACTTTATTACCCAACATTTAGAATATTGTTAACGAGTGGCATGGTTTACATGCAACAACTCCCTGCCTATAAAATTTATGGAACAAAGGGTTGTTTTATTAAACAAAGGGCCGATGTGCAAGAGGACAATTTAATAGCAGGGGAAAAACCAAACAGGAGTCATTGGGGCGAAGAACCTTCTGAAAAATGGGGTACTTTAACTACAGATACAGCTGGAGCAATAAATATAGAAATCATTCCTAGCTTAGCGGGTAATTATGGAATATTTTATGAGAAAATGGCAGCTGCAATCAACCAAAATGAGCCAGTTCCCACTTCTGCAAAACATGGCACTGATATCATTCGAGTTCTAGAAGCGTCAAGAAAAAGTTTTGCAGAAAAAAAAGTTATTGCCCTAAGTTAAATCATTATTTAATCTTAAATAATGGCACACCCTTATATAAACGAGATTCGTACTGTTTTAGCTGCGCATAAAAATGCAACGATAGCAAAGGGAGCTAAAGCCTATTTACTTCATCAATTTGAATTTTTTGGTATTAAAACACCCTTAAGAAGGAAATTGTGTAATTCGTTTTACAAAACCCATCCAGTTAAAAATTACGCTGAATTAAGTGCTATTATTAAAGAATGCTTTAATGAACCCGAAAGAGAGCTTCATTATTTTGGTATAGAACTTTTAGGTTATCATAAAAAATTATGGTCCAAACAAACCCTTACACTTATCGAATGGATGATTACACACCAAAGTTGGTGGGACTCAGTTGATAGTATCAATAGTCATGTCATAGGAAAATTTTTTATTCAATTTCCAGCCTATATTGATACTTATACTTTCAAATGGAATCAATCTAATAATAAATGGTTGCAAAGAATGAGCATTTTATTTCAACTAATGTATAAGGATAAAACCAATACAACACTTCTAACAAATTATATTGAGCATTGCCAAATGGAACAAGACTTTTTTATCCGAAAATCCATTGGATGGTCTCTCAGGGCCTATGCTTATACCAATCCAAAATGGGTGAAAGATTTTGTAAAAAAACATCCTTTGCTATCTCCATTATCAAAGCGGGAAGCTTTGAAGCAGCTAAATAATTAATTGTTTTCAAAACAAAAGTGTACAAAAAAATAGTCCCGAACAATCGGGACTAGCAATAACAATTACATTTTCTTCGCATCCTCTAAGAACTTTGCTAAGCCAATATCTGTCAAAGGGTGTTTCAATAAACCTAAAATAGAATCCAAAGGACAAGTACAAACATCTGCCCCTGCTTCTGCGGCTTTAACAATATGTAAAGCATTGCGTATGGAGGCTGCTAATATTTGGGTCTCAAAACCTTGAATATCATATATGTGGCGTATTTGAGCTATTAATTCCATCCCATCCCAAGAACTATCATCTATTCTACCAATAAAAGGAGACACATAAGTAGCTCCCGCTTTAGCAGCTAGTATTGCTTGTCCTGCCGAAAAAATCAAAGTACAATTGGTACGAATGCCATTATCAGTAAACCACTTTATTGCTTTAATACCATCTTTAATCATAGGTACTTTCACTACAATATTTTTATGAATGGCAGCTAATTTTTTTCCTTCTTCTACCATGGTGGCAAAATCGGTAGACAATACTTCAGCACTAATATCGCCATCCACCAATTCGCAAATTGCTTTATAATGTGCTGCAATAGCTTCTTCTCCTTTAACACCAACTTGCGCCATTAAACTTGGATTGGTGGTAACCCCATCCAAAATTCCTAAATCATTGGCTTCTTTAATTTGAGCTAAATTACCAGTGTCTACAAAAAATTTCATAATATAAAGTTTTAAAAAGTGGCAGGCTACTCACATCGCACCGCTCAACCGTCTATCCTTGCTGCATTCCTGCCCTGGGGAGTTTCAACAGGAGCTGGTCGTGCAAGACCTGCCGGTGCAAATGTAGTACAAAAAAAGGTACTAAAAAAAGCTGCTTAAGCGATAGAATGCTACCATCTTTGCTTCGAATTAATGGTAGTTAACCCCAATAAAGAATCATGCTGAGCACCTAGTTGTCGATAGTAGACAAAAATGGAATAATCATTTTCTGTTTCCCAGTGATTGCCTTCAGTTTCCATGAAATCATCTAGGGTATTGGGCTCTTGGCTATCTCTTAGAATGTAATTATAGCTATAGTAACCTTGTTTTAAAACTACTATTTTTTGATAAACACCTAACTTAGGATTAAATAGCATTTCGGCATTTTTATTTAATTCATTATTGGTTAAGGTACCTGCTAGAAATAATTTTTGACCTGAAAATGGAATGTTGTCTTTGGGTAAATAACTAAATACCACTTGCGCATAATCGTTTTGATTTTCACTTAGGAGTGCATCGGTATTGGTGATGATATAATTGCCATTCAAATCTTTAAAATTAAAATAAGCAATTTCAGCTCGGGATGCATCCGGTTTTAAGTACACAAAATTTTGATCCCCTATCTTTTGAAACTTACTTATTCTATCAGAAATCAATTGCATACTTTGCAAGTCTAGCCATCTAGCTTCTTTTCCAGCTGGAAAAATCAATTGATCCTCTTTATTGTATTCTAAAATGTTTCCTCTTATAAAATTGGGGTTTACCAATTTAATAGCGTCATTGTATCTGTAATTTTGGACGACTTCAATGTGTAATTGATCCAATTGCAAGGAAGGAATTTCTTTTACATCCAACTGAATACTAATTTTTTGATGCGTCTTTGAAATAGCACCATCAAAAGGTTCCGAAACAAATGCCGAAATACCAAGCTGATCATCCACTACATAAAACCGTTTTGTAAAAACCAACTCATTAACATTCCCATTTTTAAAAACTTTAAATATATAATTACCCGATTTAGTGGGTTTGCAATTGGCATTTGGAAAAGTAAATTGATAATGGAAATAATGTTGGTACGCCATGGTGGAAACTGAATAATCATTTATTTTTATTTGATTAAACCCTTGTATATAATCGAAACTATTGATAAACGAGGGTGTCCAATCGGCATTCATTAATTCTACAGAATAATAGTAATCCTGATAGTCAGCTTTAAAATCATCAAAACTTATTTGAAGCGGGCTTCCTTCTTTGAGGGGTATTACAGGAATGGCCAATGGTTTATTGACAGGATAAATTAAAATGGTGTGTAGATTGGTATCTATTATTTTGTCAGGATTGGTTTGGGCAATAGTTGCTGAACAGGTCAAAATTAAGATTAGAGAAAGAATGGACTTATAAAACATAGCACTGACATTAATACAGCACGAATCTACCTATTTAATCCTATTTTTTAAGGAGAAAAAACTAGATTTGATCAAAATTAGCTTCCCTTTGAATGCCTTTGAAATAGCAAAAAGATTAAGTTTCCAAAAACAAAAAAACTATACCCGTTTTATAGTTAGATTGTCCATTGGTGCAACTGCCATTAGTGTGGCTGCTATTTTAATTACTTTTTCTATCGTTAACGGCTTTCAACAATCAGTAAGTAATAAAGTTTATGCTTTTTGGGGACAAATAAGAATTTCCTCAGTTAATGGATACCCTTTGGAGGCCGATGATTTAATACAAAAAAACATAAGTAAAATAAAAAATATTGAAAGTGTGACTCCTTTTTTAAATCAATCTACCGTACTCTCTTTTGAACAAGACATTGAAGGAGTTGTCGCAAGAGGTTTACCCACTAATTTAACAATTCCATTTCTTATAAAAGGTAGAGGCATTCAAGCTAATAAAGACAGCATTGCTAACGAAGTGGTATTGTCTGATCAACTAGCCACTAGATTAAATCTTAGATTAGGCGCTACCGTAAGATTGTATTTTTTAAACTTAGCAGATGTTAAACAAAGAAAATTAAAAGTTGTAGGGATTTATCATTCTGGAATAGAAGACTATGATAAACAATTTATTTTAGTGGATATTAAATTATTGCAACAACTTAATAATCATTTTACACAAATAGAAGGCTATTCAATTGCCTTAAATAAAAACTACGAGGCCGATAAAATTATCAATGAAATTCAACTTCATATGCCCCCCAATTGGGTAGCTACTACTATTAAAGATTATTATCCTCAAATTTTTGATTGGATTGGGGTTCAAACGGTAAACCGCAATGTAACAATTACCATTATGCTATTAATTGCAATTGTAAATTTACTTACCTGCTTGTTTATCTTAATGCTTGAGCGAATTCCAATGATTGGTACATTAACTGCTTTAGGCGCCACACAAAACTTTATTAGAGAAATTTTTCTGTACCAAGCAAGTATTATATGTTGGATGGGTATTGGATTAGGTACCATTTTAGGTTTGGGTCTTTCTTATTTACAACAACAATTCGGGTGGATTCAATTGGACGAGTCGGCCTATTTTATTAAATCCTTACCAATTAAATTTGAAGGAAATCAGATCCTATTAGTGATTATAGGCACCGCACTCATTAGCTATTGCGCTTTTTTAATTCCTACCCTTTGGATCAAAAAAATTGCTCCGGCTAAAGCCATTAAATTTGATTAAGCTTTCCAACGTGATAAAATAATACCTGTAGCTACTGCAGCATTCAATGACTCCGCAAAACCATACTTAGGAATTTTAATTGGATGAGTAACATACTTTATCAATTGACTACTTATCCCTTTAGATTCATTCCCTATTATTAAAAAGCCAGTTGTAGTAAGGTCTGTTTCATACATAGAGGTACCATTTAACAAAGCGCCATATACAGGCAAAGTAGTAGATTTTAATACCTCTTCTAAATTAGCCGCTATTACTTTAATTCTAAAACAACTCCCCATGCTACTTTGAAGCACTTTAGGATTGTAAAATCCGGCAGTATCTTCCGATACTAAAATTTGCTTTATCCCAAACCAATCTGCAGTTCTAATAATAGTTCCTAAATTTCCTGGGTCTTGAATACCATCTAATATAAGGGTATATGTTTTTTCAAATGGGATTTGCTTTAAAAAAGACTCCTTTTCTGCTAATGCAATTACTTGATGTGGCGTTTGCATTAGACTCATTCTTTCTAACATAATTTGATCTACCTCTACGACAGGAACCGGCAAAATCCCTTGACCAAGCATCCAATCTGATGTAGCATAAATCTTTTTAACAGTCCAATCGCTCTTTAGCAACTCATGTACCATTTTAGGCCCCTCTACCATAAATACAGATTCTTCAGCCCAATGTTTTTTATGGGCAAAAGATTGGATATATTTGAGCTCACTATTATTAATCATGGATATGCGTTTACGGAGACTTAAAAATATTATTTTCTTCGGAAGATTGCACCTCATAGGTCTTTTATTTTTATTAAATGCCTGCGCTGACATCAAAAAGGCATCTATTCATGATTATCCTAAACAAATACCTTTTGTATTTGAGCATAAAATAGTAATTCATGACCCAGCAAGTAAAAAAGAGTTACAAGATCTAAAATTAGATCTTGACAACTATTGGGACGATAGCTTAAAAGTGAAAAGGATTAGACAATTTGGATTTTTCAATACCCTTGTTCAACCCAGTTACTACCAACCAGAAAAATTACAACGTACCGTTCAATTCATGCATGCCTTTTTATCAACAAAAGGGTATAACCATCCTACCTTAACCCCATTTGTAAAAGTAGATACGGTGAAAGAAGAATGGCGGGTTAAAATAAGCATGGAAATAAAATTGAATAAAAAAACAGTCATAGATTCTATTGCGTACCAATTAGCTGATAAAAAGCTTCAAGAAATTGCAATCAACAATAAAGCATTCGCTTATATCAAAAAAGGAATGGCTTTTTCTAATGAATCCATCAATAACGAGTTAGATAGATTGGTTGAACTATTTAGATCAAAGGGATATTATTTTTTTACTAAGGAAAAAATATTTGCAGAGGTGGATACCTTGAATCAGCAACTAATGAATTTGAATCTTGATCCACTTGGTCAGATTAATCAAGTTAACAATGTAAAGCAAAAGGAAAAAGAAAACCCCAGCTGGAAAATTAGTTTTCAGTTACGTAATACTACGAATTTAGTAACTAAGCCCTACTTCATTGGGCAACAAATATTTTATAGTGATTTAAAATTAGCAGACAACCCAGATAGTATTATTTCAAAAAAAATGGCAGTTCAAAAAAATTTTGGAAATATTGTTCATCAATACAATTTTCCAAAATTTAAATCTATTTTATTTGAACAACAATCATTTATTAAAAAGGGGGACCTCTTTAATGAAAAGATGTATTATCAAACACTAAACAATCTTAGCAGTCTTGGAGCTTGGCAACAAATTGATGGTAGAACTACTTTAGAAAATGACAGTATTAATTTACATTATTTTTTAGTACCCGCCCTAAGACGTAGTTTTAATTTTGACCTTGAGGGTAGTAAAAATAATTCTCAACTAATTTCAGGTGATTTACTTGGTTTATCTACCAGCTTTACTTATCGTGACAAAAATGTGCTGAAAAAATCCATCACTTCAATCACCAGCATTAGAAGTGGTATTGAATTAAATGTGAATAAAGGAAATGAAAACTTAACGCAGACTCTTTTATGGAATGTTGGACATACTTATAGCTTTCCCAATTTACTTATTCCATTTATTCCCTACAAAGCCAAGTTTACTAATAATACAAGAACCAGCTTCTCTTTAAACGGCGCATACATTGATCGACTCAATTATTACCAGCTCAAATCAATTACGACCAGTTGGGGATATGAAACAAAAAATAATAAAAATGGGTCTGACAATACTTGGATATATAAACCACTAAATATTGAATTATATCAAATCACTAAGTTTAGTAAATTGGATAGCCTTTTAAATTTAAATCCATTTTTAAGATCTTCTTTTAATGAAGGAAACGTTATAAGTCAAACATTTAGTTTTATACATGCTGGACCTTCCTTACAACACCCCAAACAATATAATTATTTACGGTTTGGTATAGAGGAAGCAGGCGGATTGATTGGGCTATCTTCCTCCATTCAAAAAAATATTTACCGATTCATTAAGGTTGAGCTAGAATTAAGAAAATTGTTTAAGTTCAACTACTCAGCATTGGCTTGGAGGTTTATGGGAGGCTGGGGAAATAACTACAGCAATGACCCTGTTTTAAAAGGGCAACTCCCTTTTTTCAAACAGTTTACAGCTGGAGGACCTTATAGCATGCGCGCTTGGGGATTAAGACAACTAGGATTAGGCAGCTCTCAGTTTTATGATACCAGTGCTAAAAGTCAAAATTTTGATCGCTTTGGTGATTTGCAATTGGAAACCAATTTGGAATATCGATTCCCTTTGATGCAATTAGGTTCTTATAAAATTAGCACTGCTCTATTTACAGATATAGGAAATATTTGGAATGTGCGGGAGTCAAACATGGATCCTGCAGCTGGATTTAAATTAGACAAACTCTATAAAGATTTGGCAATTGGAGTTGGAACAGGAGTAAGATTGGACTTTAACTATTTTATAATCCGTATTGATTATGCCTTAAAAATGAAAGACCCTACACGAATGTACAATAATGGCTGGATGGACTTCAATAATTTTAAATGGGCCGATATAAAACCAAATGGTTTGAGCGTAAATAATTATGCTTGGCAGTTTGGTATTGGATTGCCCTTCTAAAAATTAATTACTGCACACTTTTATCTGGAGTCATTTCTCCATTGGAATTGGCTACCAAAGATTCAATTTCAACTTGTAAATCCTGCCATTGAATGGCCTGATCCACTTCAAAGTGTCCAATTTTAGTGCGCCTTAAACTGCTCATATAGGCACCTACTTCAAGGGCATCTCCAAAATCTTTCACCAAGCTCCTAATATAAGTACCAGTAGCACATGCTACTTTAAAACCAATCGTTGGCAAATCAAAATGGGTAATTTCAAAACTGATGATGTTTACTTTTCTTGGATCAACTTTTACTTCAATCCCTTTTCTTGCAGATTCATACAAACGCTTCCCATCTTTTTTTATGGCAGAATGTTGAGGGGGCATTTGTAAAATTTCTCCAATAAATGGCAGGGTGGCATTAACAATTTCTTCTTTGGTTAAATGTTGAATCGATTTAAAATTTTCAGGTTCAGATTCCAAATCGTAGGTTGGAGTCGTAGCTCCTAAAACCATCGTTCCTGTGTATTCCTTTGTAAGACCCATGTAGTTGTTTATTTGTTTTGTAAAACTACCAGTACAAACAATAAGCAACCCGGTTGCCAATGGATCTAAAGTGCCAGCATGACCAATTTTAATCACTCTGGTAAGTATGCGTACTTTTTTTACAATATCAAATGAGGTCCATTGCAAAGGTTTATCAATTAGTAAAACTTTGCCTTCTAAAAAGGGAACAAGTACTTTGAGTATTGGTTTTTGTCGCATGAAATTTGAAACTTAAAGCTTAGTAAGCTCTTGCGAATAATACACGTTGTGTGGAGGCATTCCCGGTTAAAATACAGTTTCCATTTTCTAATGGATTGTCTAATGGTATACAACGAATGGTTGCTTTTGCCAATTCTTTTATTTTATCTTCTGTCTCTGAAGTCCCATCCCAATGTGCTAAAACAAACCCACCCTTGGTATCCAATATTTTTATAAAATCATCCCAGGTTTCTGCTTTAGTAATATGGTTGTCGCGGTATTTTTTGGCACGCTCAAATAAATTGTTTTGAATTTCAACCAACAAAGCTTCCACGGTTTCTGTTAAACCATCCATGGCGATGGATGATTTTTCTTTGGTATCACGACGCGCCAATTCCACCTGCTTATTTTCTATGTCGCGGGCACCAATAGCAATCCTAATGGGAACCCCTTTTAATTCATATTCCGCAAATTTCCATCCTGGTCTGGAATGATCTGAATGATCATACTTCACTCTGATTCCTGCTGCTTTAAAAGATTTTACCAATTCGCCAACTTTTTCATCTAAAATATTTTTTTGCTCTTCTCCTTTGTAAATGGGCACAATGACTACTTGAATGGGCGCAATACGTGGAGGCAATACCAAACCCTCGTCATCGCTGTGGGTCATTACTAGACCCCCTATTAATCGAGTACTTACCCCCCAGCTAGTTGCCCATACATATTCTTGTTTATTGTTTTGATCACTAAATTTTACATCGAAAGCTTTTGCAAAATTTTGTCCTAAAAAATGAGAAGTCCCCGCTTGCAATGCTTTTCCGTCCTGCATTAAAGCTTCTATACAATAAGTATCTTCCGCACCAGCAAAACGTTCATTCGCCGTTTTTACTCCTTTTATAACAGGCACTGCCATCCAATTTTCTACAAAGTCTGCATACACTTCCAGCATTTGTTTTGTTTCCGCAATGGCTTCTTGTGCAGTGGCATGAGCGGTATGCCCTTCCTGCCATAAAAATTCTGCAGTACGTAAAAATAAACGAGTGCGCATTTCCCATCTTACCACATTGGCCCATTGATTCACCAAAATAGGCAAATCACGATAGGATTGAATCCAAGTTTTATAGGTATTCCAAATAATAGCTTCGCTGGTTGGACGAACAATTAATTCCTCTTCTAATTTTGCTTCCGGATCTACCATCAATTTGCCTTTGTTATTCGGATCCGCAATTAATCGGTAATGGGTAACTACGGCACATTCTTTAGCGAAGCCTTCCGCATTTTTTTCTTCTGCTTCAAAAAGTGATTTTGGAACAAACAAAGGGAAATAAGCATTTTGATGCCCGGTTTCCTTAAACATTTTATCTAAAACATCTCGCATATTTTCCCATAAGGCATACCCATAAGGTTTAATAACCATACATCCGCGCACCGCGCTGTAATCGGCAAGTTCCCCTTTAATGACGAGGTCATTGTACCATTGTGCATAATCTACTGCTCTTGATGTTAGTTCCTTTGCCATTGTATAAATCTTAACTTATTATATTTTAAAAAATGAAGAACGAAAAACACTATTTATTTAAAATTCAATACCTTTATAGTAGCAAATGTATGCTAAATAAGGGGCATATAAAAACCTAAACCGTACCAAAATGAACAAGATTAAAACCAACACTAATTTAAAGTTTATGGCCATTTCTCTAGTTACGTTTAGTATACTAGGAATGGGCTGTACAAGTTTGCAACAATCTACAAGTATTGCAACAGACGATTTATACACCACCCCTAACAATCCGATTGCTTCCAGCAATAAAATAAATAGTAATCAAAATTGGGGCACAAATAAGCAAGGTCAAAACTATAACTCGAATCAGCAAAACAATAACAACCAGCAAGAAGTGAACGCGGATAATGAGGAGTATCAAGACTACCAAAATTATCAAGACGATCGTTATTTACGATTAAAAGTTGCAAATAGAAATAAGTGGGCAGCCATTGATGATTGGAGTTATTGGAATGATCCAAGGTTTAATTATTCCTATTATCCATCTTATATGGGTTGGAATAGTTGGTACGCTGGATATTATGGAGCCTCTTGGTATTATCCATTTGGTTCAATTTATGCTATGGGATGGGGCGGTTATCATCCTTATATGAGTTCTTTTGGATATGGTATGGGATGGGGATTTGACGATTTTGGATATGGCGGGTTTGGTTACGGTGGATTTGGATATGGAGGGTTTGGATACGGTGGGTTTGGGTATGGCGGTTGGAACCCTTACTATGGTGGTTTCTGGAATCCTTATCATCCCATTTATTATGGAGGAGATTTTTATACTCATCCTGGTTTTGGCGGCAATAGTCAACAACGAATTGCCACAAGATCAATGCAAAATAGCGCTGTTAGTTTAGGGGCCTATAGAAATAATAGAGGCTACAACAACACCAACTATAATTTAAATGCGGCAAATTTGAACAACAGAAGTTTAAGTAATTCATCTTTGAATAGCAATTTTGGAAGCTTAATTAAAAGAGTGGTGGCCAACAATGCAAATGTAAACAGCAATGGGAACATTAACTCCAATGGCTATGAAAGGCCAGCAAGATATTTTTCAAATAATAACAATCATAACAGCAGTAACAATCAATATAGAGCAGCCAGTTCAAATAGTCCAACAAGAACTACCAATACCAACAATAGTTTTAATAGTTCAGGTGGTAGAAGTAGTGGTTTCAATAGTACAGGTACTTCTTCTGGAAGCGCCCGTCCTCCAAGAGGCCACAATCCTTAGTATTTTATTATTTGTAGATGAACCTGCTGAAATTCTGTATTTTAAATAAATAAAAATTATGAAGAAATTAGTTTTATTGATCATTCTTGGATCAAGTTTAACCTCGTACGCTCAAGATCCTGAAGATGCATTAAGATTGTCTTGGTTTAATCCAAGTGGAACTGCAAGAAGCAATGCATTAGGGGGTGCTATGGGCTCTTTAGGGGGAGATTTGTCTGCAAATCATATTAATCCGGCAGGGTTAGGTTTGTATAAATCGAGTGAATTTTTGTTGACTCCGAAATTTTTAGTTCAAAATAATACTTTCAATTACCGCGATGCCAATACAACCAGTAGTCATAATAAATTTAATTTTGGCTCCATTGGAATTGTGTTGGCAGAAGGAAAAAAAGTGAACAATTGGACCAGCACCGCTTTCTCCATTACGTTTAATCAAATAGCCGATTATTCAAACCACGTAAGCTTTAGCGGAATGAACAATCAAAGCAGTTTGTCTGAAAAATATTTAGAGGAATTGGTTTATAATCAGGCCGATACCAATGCCGCTTTAAGTAATTATATTTTTGGTAGCTCTTTGGCCTATCGGACTTATTTAATTGATACGGCTTCTGATGGACTTGGAAATTTTGGCTACCAAAGTCTGGTCCCTATTTCCACTGGAATCAATCAAACTTACGATGCTACCACATCCGGCAGTTACAATGAATTGGCTTTCGGATGGGGTGGTAATATGGCAGACAAATTGTATTTAGGAGCTAGTATTATTATGCCAATGATTAATTATAGCAAATCATTGTATTACTCCGAAACGGATGCTAGCAGTAATCCAAACAATGAATTTGGTGGATTCGAAATCAATGAAAGGTTTAGTTCTAAAGGATGGGGTCTTGGAGCCAAATTGGGTATTATTTATAAACCACAGCCCTTTTTAAGAGTTGGTTTTTCTTTGCATACCCCTCAATTAATTTCATTCAAAGACTTGTTAAGTGTTGACATGACCACCAATACAGAAAGTTATGCTGGTCTACAAAATGCGAGCTCCAACGATTTAAACAATGGGTACCCTGGCCAAAGAGAATATACCGTAGCTACCCCTTTAAAAACAATTTTTAGTACTAGTTACTTTTTCGCTTCCCCAAATAAACCAACCCAACCCCTTGGTTTTATTAGTGCAGATCTCGAATGGGTAAACTATAGAGGGACTCGTTTTTATTCAAACACATATGATGAAATCACCACCAACTATTATAATGCATTAAATAGCACGATCAAGGGTATTTATAAAAATAATCTAAATATTAAAATAGGTTCTGAAATAAAATTAGCTGGCAATTGGATGGTACGAGCAGGAACAGCTTATTATGGTAGCCCTTATGTTGACGAAGCACTTAAGGCTTCTAGATTTGTTTTAAGTGGTGGTTTAGGTTATAGAACCAATCGACATTTTATTGATTTTACAGTAATAAGCAGCAGCACAAAAGACGCTATTTTCCCTTATCGATTGGTTGACAAACCCAATACCTTTGCCAAGATGACGGGGAATCAATTGATCTTTAATATCGGTTATGGCATAAGATTTTAAAAACCATTTACTCAATAAAAAAAAGGCCCGCTAAATATTAGCGGGCCTTTTTTTTAGTATTCTAAAGTAAACAACTAAACTATTTTAGGTCACTGGTTTTTAATCCTTGGTTCACTTTAATGCTAGTATATTTTATGGTGATTTTTAATTGTCCCATATCAATCAATTCATCTGAAGGCAATTGAACCCCATTCACTTCTTGATAGCCATTAAAAAAATGTTGTTGAGTCATGGCACCTCTTCCAGGAACTTCTTCCGACTTAGTCGTTTTAACCAATAAATAGCTGGTTGCATCATAAAAGCGATGTGCTACTTTCCCTGATGGAGTAGTTACTTCTACATCAATCGCATCCTTATTGTTTACTTTTTCCGTTCCAATCACTTTTAGTTGATACCCTTTATTTAAAAATAATTGCTCAGGTGTAATAGTTGCAGATTCATCCAAGCCCTCTTTTATATCGTCTGTAATAGGTGCTTCTTGACCTTGTTGACTAACTGAATAGTTGCCATCTATTACCGCTTGACGCATAATCGCCATACCCCCCATTGACATCGAAGTGACAGCATTTCCTGGAATAATAATCGTCTGCTCCATATTTAGGGTCTGTCCCATCAAGCTTGCAGTACCTTTTAATTGTACGTCCCTAACCGATGCCAATGCTTCTTTAGAACCAATGGCGGCTATTGCCTTTTCCATGATAAGTTCTGGTGTTAAGTTTACGTCCGCTTTGGCTTCTACTGGAGCAGCCACTTCATTTCCTTCAATATCAAAATACTTTACAGGACCATATTTTTCCAATCCTTTGGCAATTTGCTTTGCATTGCCCACCACTACGATATGCATTTTACCAGGATTCAATAGTGCTGTAGCTACTTCTTGAACATTTGTTGCATTCACAGAGGCCAAATTGCTTAAATACTTTTGGTAATAATCAGCAGGCAAGTGATTTACTGCAATCGATAAAGCAAAATTAGCAATGGTAGCAGGATCTTCTAATGAACGTGCAAAACCACCAGCTAAATAATTTTTCATTCTACTTAATTCTGTATCCCCCACTTTCGTATTTCTAATTATATTTATCTCATTTAATATTTCTTGAATGGCACTATCTGTTTTTTCATTTCTTACAGAAGACTGCGCTTTGAAAAATCCAATTTGTTTATCTGGTTTAATTGAAGAATAAGCACCATAGGTAAACCCATGCTTCTCTCTTAAATTAGAAAATAATCTTCCAGAAAATCCACCCCCTAAAATATTATTCATTACATTAGATGGAATATCATTGGAAGCACCTTTGGTTAAATTTACAGTGGATGCAACAATTACTACACTCTGCACTGATGCAGGACGATCAACGATGGCTACATAGGAAGTACTAGGAAGTGCCGGCTTTTCATAATTAGGTCTTGTGTAGATACCCTTAGCCCATGAACTAAAGTTTTTTTCAGCCATTGCTTTTGCTACCGATGGTTCAATATCTCCCACAAAAATTAAATAGGCATTGTTTGGAATCCAATAAGTTTTAATATAGTTTTTGACATCTTCTAAGGTAACTGCGTTAACTGTCTTTAGCGTTGTTAACTCTCCATAAGCATGATTGGCACCATAAACTAATTTATTAGCCACATTGATTGAAATAGACTCAGGCTCATCTTTATTCGATTCAATACTTGAAATGTTTTGTTTCCTTACTTTTTCTAATTCTTCTACTGATAAAGCAGGGTGCAAAATAACTTCTGATAATAATTCCATTAATTTTGGAAAATTACTTTTTAGCGAACTTACGGAAGCGTACTGGTTTGAAGTAGACAAACTACCCCCTAAAAATTCAACTGCTTCATCTAATTCCGCCTTTGTCTTTTTGGTAGTTCCTCTTTTTAACAATTGCCCTGCCATGTCGGCGGCACCCGCTTTGTCTCCTTCTTTAATGCCATCTATGTCAAGGGCCAAGGTGGCAGAAACTCTAGGAAGCTTGGTGTTTTTTACCACATACACTTGCAAGCCATTGGATAAAGTAAACTTTACGGGATCCGCAACTTGAATCAATGGTGCTTTGCCTGGAGCGGGTGCTTTGGTTCTATCAATATTTTGAGCCAAAGAAAATAAGGGTAAGCTTAGTAAAGCAAAGTATAAATGTTTTTTCATAAATTTATTTTTAATGAGCGCAAAATTTGCTCGATTATTTAGCAATTGGTTTTTCTTTCGGTAAATAATAAAGTACTACTCGGTTGTCTTTATTTAAATATTTTTTTGCTACATTTAAAACATCTTGCCTAGTTACTTTATTGTATTTCTCTAATTCGGTATTAATTAAATTAGCATCCCCAAAATATACTTCATTGTTGGCTAAGCTTTCTGCAATGCCTGCCATAGTCGCTTTTGAATTAACCAACTCAGTAGTGATTTGATTTTTTACTTTTTGAAATTCACGCTCACTCACCAAATTAATTTTTAAATCATTGACCACACTGTCCATATTTTTTTCTAGCGTATCTGCTTTGATACCCACATTGGCAATGGCCAATGCAATAAATAAACCATCGTCCTCATTGAAAAAAGGAACAGATTGAGCAGCAGCGGCCAATTGCTTAGCATCCACTAAAGTTTTATTCATTCTAGAAGACTCTCCACCTGACAGTAAATTGGACAAAATATTAAATGCATAGTATTCATTGCCCCCTTGTTTTGGAGCACGATAGGCATGAAATACTGCTGGTAGTTGAATGTTGTCATAAATTACATCTCTTACCTCTCCACCCAATGGAGGTTCTTTTATATTAGGCCTGTTGATTGGGTAAGCTCCTTTTGTAATTGGACCAAAATACGCTTCAATTTTTTTCTTCAACTCAGGTATTTGAATATCCCCTGCAATGGATAAAACACAATTATTGGGAACATAATAAGTTTTATAAAATTTAATAAATTCTTCAAGCTCGGCTGCATTTAGATGCTCCATACTTCCAATTGGTGACCAACGATAAGGATGAACCCGATAGGCCCTCTTTAACATTTCTGTTAAAAAAGAACCATATGGACGGTTGTCCATTCTTTGACGCTTTTCTTCTTTTACTACTTCTCGTTGGGTATTTACACCAACTTGTTCAATTTTGGCATGCATCATACGTTCGCTCTCCAACCACAATCCCAAGTCTAATTGATTGGAAGGTAATAATTCAAAATAAAAAGTACGGTCTTGTGAAGTATTTGCATTTAAAGCACCTCCAGCATTGGTGATATATTTGTCAAACTCCCCTCTTTTAATATTTTCTGAACCTTCAAATAATAAATGTTCAAAAAAGTGCGCGAACCCTGTTCTTGCCGTGTCTTCATTTTTAGACCCCACATGGTACAAGGTGGTAACTGCTACTACAGGTGCAGCATGGTCTTCATGTAAAATAATTTTTAACCCATTGGGTAAGGTATATTTTTCAAATTGAATGGTTTGGCTTTTTGCTTCAACCAACAAAAGTAAAAATAAACTTGCCGTAAGGATAGCGCCTAATTTTTGCATAATGTTAATTTTTAAAATAAGAATTGTAAATCAGATTAAAGGGTACTGATTATTTAATAAAACTAATGATAATTTGCCTCATTGGGAAATCAAAAATAGACAAGTGGTTGTTAAATTATTTGGTCGGGATTTACGCTTGAAGCATTAAACCATTGAATCGTAGGGTCTTTCTTAAACCAGGTCATTTGCCTTTTAGCATAATGTCTTGTGTTTTGTTGAATCAGTTCAATGACCTTTTCTTTGCTTATTTGCTGCTCAAAATAAGCCAACCATTCGCTATAGCCAACCGTATTAAATGCATTCAAATGATAATAAGCTTGTAAGTTTTTAACTTCTAATTCCAAGCCTGAATCCACCATATTCAAAACTCTTTGATTGATTCGCTCATACAATTGCTCCCTTGGTATTTCTAAACCAACTTTTACAATATTAAATGGCCTCTTTGCTGGTGTTTTATTTTGAAAACTTACAATGGAAACCCCGGTACCCAAAAAAACTTCTAAAGCACGCATTAATCTTTGTGGATTTTTCTGTTCTCCTTGGGCCCAATAAATTGGATCCTTTACAGAAACTTCTTTTTGCAACCACCTTAAACCTAATTTTTCATATTGAAGTATAATGCCCTCCCTAATCGCTGAATCAATGGTAGGTATCAAATCTAATCCTTCACAAAAAGCTTTAATATATAACCCGGTGCCTCCTGCAAGAACTACCGAATGCTTGGTCTCCAATAAAGTATTTACTTTTTCAAGCGCCCATTTTTCAAAAAAGGAAGCATTAATTACTTCATTAATGGAATGACTTGCAATAAAATGATGTGGCACTTCCTTTAGTTCTATCAAGGAAGGCCTCGCAACCCCAATATTCATTTCTTTAAAACATTGTCTGGCATCAGCAGAAATAATTTCTGTATTTAATAATTTAGCTAAGGCGATGGCAAAACTAGTTTTACCCACCGCAGTTGGACCCATTACAATGTAAACAGTTTTGGACATGATAGATAACTACTAAATTAAATTTGAAATGCGCGTTGAATTAATAAATCGAATGCTTGTAAAAAGAGACTAAAAAGCTTCCCCTTCAAAAAACTCACTACTAGATGAATCTTCACTATCATCGGAATCGTTTTCACTGTCATCAGAATCCTCTTCACGCTCATCAGACGCATTCGCGTCTTCTTCCTCTCCCTCTTGACCAAAACCTTCTTTTGCTTCTGATAAATCATATTTCTCTTCAATGTCTGCAAATTTTTCCCCCAATAAACCCTTGGTACCGTATTGCATCGGGCCCACCCCTTCTATTCTACTTATTAATGGATACTCCAAACTCATATCCGCATTCACATTTTTTATAACTTGTATTAACTCAATTAAAAAAGACCAAGACTTAACAAAATCATACAAATAAATAAAATGCTGGTTGGTATCAATAATCTCAGAGCCAATGGTGGTCTCATCCATTAATAATGGAGGTACCTTGTATTCCTTTTCATACACCTCTTTACTAATTTCACGACCTCTTTGCCAAGTGTCATTGCTTCTAAAAAAAGTAGCATCATGTTTCTGATCAAATTCAAATGCCCTCAAGATAATTTGATGGAGGTCTGCAAAATTTTGAGAATGCTTCACCATAACATCTCTATAAATAACGTCGTCTTCCTCCCAATAAACCCTAAATTTTAATACTGCCATTTTGGTGATTTGAAACGCTAAATTACTATTTTATTATAGGATATAAGCCTTGTTTTTCAGCTTCTTTTAACATAAAAGCATAAGCCGAATCATAGTCATTGGGGATCACGCCATCTAAAATTGCTTCCCGAATTGCATCTTTGATAATACCCACCTGTTTTGAAGGAGCAATAGCAAATAAATCCATGATAATTTCCCCCGTTATGGGTGGTTGCCAATTTCTAATATTGTCCTTTTCTTCCACTTCCTGTAACCTTACTTTTACATACTCAAATCCTTGCAAATAACGCTTTACTTTTACTTTGTTTTTACTGGTAATATCTGCAGCGCAAAGCAACATTAAAAAATCAATATCTTCACCTGCATCAAAAAGCAATCTCCTTATAGCACTATCTGTTACGGTTTCTTTAGTTAAAGAAATGGGTCTTAAATGTAAGGCAACTAATTTCTGTACCATTTTCATTTTCTCATTCAATGGTAATTTTAGTTGGGTAAAAATTTTAGGTACCATTCTAGCGCCAACTACTTCATGCCCATGAAAAGTCCACCCAAAACCTGTTTCAAATTTCTTTGTTTTAGGCTTCGCAATGTCATGTAATAAAGCAGCCCACCTTAACCAGATATCATCCGAGCTGGCAGCCACATTATCTAGTACTTGTAGTGTATGAGAAAAATTATCCTTATGCCCAATGCCATCCAATGTTTCAGCCCCTTCCAGTTGAAGCAATAATGGGAATAGATGATTTAATAGCCCGGCTTCTTTTAATAAGTACCAACCCTTGGAAGGCGAGGAAGTCATCATTATTTTTTGCAGCTCATCGGTAATTCTTTCTTGAGAAACAATTTTTATTCTATCGGCCATTTTTTGTATGGCTAAAAAAGTTTCTGGCGTAATGGTAAAGTTAAGTTGGGTGGCAAATCTAATGGCACGCATCATACGTAATGGGTCATCGTCAAAAGTTTGCTCCGGCGCCAAAGGAGTTCTTAAAATTTTATTTTCTAAATCTTGTAAACCACCAAAAGGATCTATAATAGTCCCAAAATTATTTTCACTTAATTCAACCGCCAATGCATTAATTGTAAAATCTCTTCTATTTTGGTCATCCTCAATACTCCCTGGACTCACTTGCGGTTTGCGACTGTCTTTAGAATAACTTTCTTTTCTAGCTCCTACAAATTCTATTTCAATGGCCTCCATTTTTACTTGTGCCGTACCAAAAGTTTTAAATAAAGAAACTGGAGGCTTAGGTTTGAATTGATTCGCAAAGGCGGTAGCCAATTCAAGTCCATCACCTAAACATACAATATCAATATCTTTAGTAGCTCGATTTAAAATTCTATCCCGCACGAAGCCCCCTACAGCATAAGCAGGTATCCCCAATTTAGCGGCTTCGTTTGCCACTAAATTAAATAGGGCTTGTTCGGTAGCAGTGAATTTTATTTGCATTTTTACAAAAGTACTAATGTTGTAGCACTTGTAATAAAGGTGCTTTCAATTGTTCAATTTGAATGGAATGGGCACATTTAAAGTGTTGTAATGGACAATTTTTTTTTCCGTGAATGCCGCAGGGGCGGCAGGTTAAGTTTTCTTCAGTTTGAACCACATAAGAATAGTCTGACAAGGGCCCATAACCAAATTCAGGAATGGTAGAACAATAAATAGCAACTACAGGCGCGTTAACGGCTGAGGCAAAATGCATGGGTGCGGAATCATTTACATAATTTAATACTGCTTTTTGTTGAAGGGATGCAGCAGCTAAAAACCCAAGTTCCCCCGCTAGATTAAAAAATTGTTTTTTGACTGCTGGAACTAATTGCTCCAATATTTTATCGACCAAATTGCTATCCCCTGGTCCGCCCAACAAGTAAATAGGCCCTTCAAAAGAAAGCGTGTTTAAAAACAATATCCAGTCAGCAATAGGGTATTGTTTGGTATACCAAACCGAAGCTGGTGCAATGCAGAGATAAGGTTGGACTTGATATTTTTTTACCTTTTCAACATCTTCTCCTGTGGGATATAGTTTAGGTTTACACAAGGTTACTTCTCCTAGCACTTGAATTAATTGATGATTTCTGTTTATCTCATGCACCCCTGCTGCTAGCTCATGATGCTTTATGGCATGTGTAAATAAAAATGAAAATGGATTTTTATCAAACCCGATTTTAAAAGTAGCTTTTGACATAGCAGTCCATAATCCGGTAGCAGCAAAACGTTGAACATTTACTACCGCATCGTATTTACTTTTTCTTATTTTGAATAAAATATTTAACCAGTGTAGGTATTTTTTCTTTTTTTTATTCCAAACCACTACTTCATTGACAAATGGATGTTTTGTAAAAAGAGTTTCATTGCCTTGACGAACAAGGATATCCATTGCAGCAGATGGAAATTGTTTGTGCAGTGATTCTAATAAGGCAGTACTTAAAACAACATCTCCAATAAAAGCTGTTTGTATAACAAGAATTTTTTCCATGTAGAATTTAAGGTCTTATAATGATTAATTGCCCGCCCTCATCCCACTTTATGATGGATGAAGGTTGTTGTAATTCGGTTTCCTCTTGTCTATACTTTACCACATAATCCACCCCGTCAATAATATCTAATGAAATATCCCTAAAACAAAAGGGGGTGGGATAACCAGCAATATTTGCAGAAGTGCTCACCAATGGCTTCCCAAATTGTTTTATTATGGATTTGCAAAATGGATCTTTTGTTATTCTTATAGCGATGGACCCATCAGCCGCCAATAAATTACTTGCCAAATTTTTCCCTCTTTGATAAATAACGGTAGTAGGTTTATGAATTCCTTTGATGTAATCAAATACTTGCAAGGGAGGCACTTCCACATGATTTAAAATTGCTTGTTCTTCTTCCACCAAAATAATCATTGCTTTGGTGTCCACTCTTTTTTTTAAAGCAAATACTTTTGCAACGGCTAACGCATTAGTCGCATCGCAACCAATCCCCCATACCGTATCGGTTGGATACAATAAAAGTGACCCTTTTTGAAGGGCCTCAATACAGGCTTTTATTTCTTCTTGATAAGCAAACATGCTGCAAATTAAACAATACTTAGAAATAAACGATGCTTCATTATTGTGCAAAAGAAACTACAAAATATTCTATGCTAGTTTGTAATTTTGTATAAATAACTAAGATGGAATTAAAAAATAAAATAGAAGCAGTTTGGGCCGATCGTAATTTATTAAAAGACGAAAACTACATCAATGCAGTTCGCGCCGTTATTGAAGAAGTAGATAAAGGCCGATTAAGAGTGGCAGCGCCCAAAGACAACCAATGGGTCGTAAATGAATGGGTAAAACAAGCAATTCTATTGTATTTTGCTATTCAACCTATGCAAACATGGGAATTAGCCCCTTTCGAATTTCATGATAAAATGTTACTAAAATCAAATTACGCCGCCTTGGGGGTAAGAGCCGTACCTCATGCAGTGGCAAGATATGGGGCTTTTTTAGCCAAAAATGTAATATTAATGCCTAGCTATGTGAATATTGGCGCTTTTGTAGATGAAGGAACAATGGTAGATACCTGGGCTACTGTGGGCAGTTGTGCTCAAATTGGGAAAGGAGTTCACCTCAGTGGAGGTGTGGGGATTGGTGGTGTTTTAGAACCATTACAGGCAAGCCCAGTAATTATTGAAGATGGTTGTTTTATTGGCAGCAGGTGCATTGTAGTGGAAGGAGTACATGTGGAAAAAGAAGCGGTGTTGGGAGCCAATGTGGTGCTTACACAAAGTACTAAAATTATAGATGTTAGTGGTTCAACCCCCATTGAGTATAAAGGCCGTGTACCTGCCAGAAGTGTTGTTATTCCTGGATCTTATCGAAAAACATTTCCTGCGGGAGACTATCAAGTAAGTTGTGCGCTAATCATTGGTCAGCGTAAGCCTAGTACCGATTTAAAAACCAGCTTGAATGATGCTTTACGTGAATTTAATGTTGCCGTATAAATTATCTAAAAAATTTGGGGTGACCAGAACGAATTCCAATCACCCCGTTTATCCTTCCCCCAAAGGATAATATGCTGAAAAAAATTTATTCAATAACTTATTAACCTATTCCTAGAAAAAACTCTACAGTCTAGTAAATATAAAATCTTTTTCCATATTTCCGTAATTTCTTCCAATTAAAATTAATTTAATAGTAAACTACACCCTCTTCTTGCACTGATATCAATGCGGCCCAATACTTTAAAACTGCCATCTTCAAAAACTTCCCCAAGGTCCTCTGTCGCAATAAAGCTACAACTGTATAGGTTGGCTAAATCAATAATATGTAAAATACCTTTCCCTGTTTCTTTTAAGGAAGTAGGATCTTCTTCATCCCCCACCAATACTTTCATCCAAGGGGGGCACCTAAAAATACCTTCTTTAACCGCATAGGCTTGACTTAATAGTTCGGTCATTCCATATTCAGATTGAATACTTGGCATTCCCAATTGGGTAGCTAATACCTCATGCAGTTCTTCTCTCGTTAATTCTTTTTTTCTTCCCTTCATTCCTCCTGTTTCTATAACCGTTGTTAGCTTTAAATTTTGTGGGAATGCTTCAACAAAATCGATTAAGGCAAAACTTACACCAATCAACCACACTGGCTGTTTTTCCTTTTCTAATTTTTTTAAAACTTCATTTAGTTTTTTAAAATCGTCTAAATAAAAGCCACTTTCTTGATGACCTGATAATTTAATAAGCGCGTTTACCATATACACCAATGAAGAATTTGCGCGTTCTAAATAGGAAGGCAATAACCCGATAATGCAATAATTACTTGGAGCACCATAGAATAAATTAAAGCCATTTAAAAAACTTTGCTCATATAGGTTGGTATCTTGTACCCAATGTTTGCTTACCACATCCTGGGTAGTTCCGCTACTTTCAAAAACTATTTTTGGTTTTGGACCAATGAACACCTCCTGTGTTTTAAAAAAAGATATCGGAAGAAAAGGAATCGAACATAAATTGTTCGTAGTAGTATAATTTAGGTTAACCCATTGCTTATAAACTTCATTGTGCATGGCTTGCCATTCAAATATTTTTTTGCATACCCCTAGAAAATCCGCTTTTGGCAAATGCCACAATTGTTCAATATCTATAGGTGTTTTAATCACGCTTTATTTTTATACATCGCAAAAGTATTCAATATCTAGTCACAAAAAGCAGTTCCTTTAGAAGTAGTTAAATAATAGCATAAAGTAGTATCTTGCATAAGACAATTTTAAACAATCTTTATGGCAAAATCTGCTCCAAAAAAAAAGGTTTCAAAATCAAAAAAGGAATTGATTAATGAAAGTTCCTATCAATTTTTAAGCAATTATATTAACAATCCTTCTCCTGTGGGATTTGAAACGAGTGGGCAAAAAATTTGGTTAGATTACTTAACAAAATACGTGGACACAACATTTACCGATCCTTATGGTACTGCGGTTGGTGTGATTAATCCAACTGCTCCCTTTAAAGTGGTCATTGAAGCACACGCCGATGAAATAAGTTGGTTTGTTAATTATATCAATGACCAAGGCTTAATTCATTTAAAAAGAAATGGCGGAGTAGACCATCAAATAGCACCCTCTATGCGTGTTTGGATACATGGTAAAAAAGGCCCTGTTAAAGCAGTATTTGGTTGGCCCGCCATCCATACCCGTTTAAGTAATCCAGAACAAAAAGAACCCCAGCCTAAAGTAGACAATTTAACTTTGGATTGTGGTGCAAGAACAAAAAAGGAAGTAGAAGCCTTGGGTATACACATAGGTGCAGTGGTCACCTATCAAGAAGGCATTGATGAATTGGCACATGATTTTATTATTGGCCGCGCATTTGACAACAGAGTAGGTGGATTTATGATTGCAGAAGTAGCAAGATTGCTCAAAGAAAATAAAAAGAAACTACCTTATGGATTGTATATCGTAAATGCAGTTCAAGAAGAAATTGGATTACGTGGTGCAGAAATGATTGCACGTAGAATTAAACCTAATATTGCGATCATAACCGATGTAACACATGATACCCACACCCCAATGATTAACAAGGCCATTGAAGGAGATATCTTATGTGGAAGAGGTCCTTCCCTTGCCTATGCACCAGCTATCCACAATAAACTATTGGCAATTGTAGAAGAAACTGCTAAATCAAAAAAAATTCCAGTACAATTTAGAACTTTAAGCAGAAGCACAGGAACTGATACAGATAGTTTTGCTTATGCCAATGATGGTTGCCCTTCTGTTTTAATATCTATCCCATTAAGATACATGCATACCACTGTTGAAATGATTCATAAAAAAGACATCGTAGACACCATTCAATTAATGTATGAAACGCTGTTGGTATTGACACCCAAAACAAATTTAAGTTACTTGTAATGGCCGCCTCCCTTTTTAATATTGCGATCATTGATATGTATAATGGGGAGGCCAATGTGGGGATGGAATGTATTATTTTGTTAATCGCAAATTGGAGTAAAGAAAGAAATATAACTGTTCAACACGAAATTTTTAGGCTTCGAAATTATGGTGAAATTCCTGGTGAACATTTTGACGCCTACATTTCAACAGGAGGCCCAGGTTCGCCCTTAGATTCGGAAGGTGAAAAATGGGATACCCTCTATACTAATTGGTTAGACCGAATGTTTCAATTACAAAAACCTGTTTTTTTAATTTGTCATAGTTTTCAAATTGCTTGCAGGCATTTAAAGTTGGGAAAAATTACGTTGAGAAAATCAAGGCAATTTGGAATTTTACCCATCCATCCTATCTCCTACAATTCTTTATTTGAAGGATTAAAGGATCCCTTTTATGCGTTGGAAAGTAGGCTTTATCAAATTACAGCACCCAATGATGAACGTATAAATAACTTGGGTGCAAAAATTACAGCACTAGAAAAAATTAGACCCCAAGTACCACTTGAAAGAGCCATTATGGGCATACAATTTAATAGGTATATGGCGGGGGTACAATTTCATCCGGAAGGAGAATACCATATTTTGTTAGACTACTTTAAAAGCGAAAAAATTAAAAATACGATCATAGAAGAATTTGGAGTGGAAAAATGGGATAAAATGATAGCGCACTTAAACGACCCCACTAAAATAAAAGCTACTTTTAATGCAATTATTCCTAATTTTTTTGATGTCGCTTTAAATGCAAAATCTTAAAAATTTTTATTTATGATGGCATCCCTCCGAAACCAATTTAATGCTGCATTTACAGATGAACTTTATAAAAAATACCTAAGCGAACTAAATAAACCATTTCCAAATTCGCTTGATTTTAGCGTAGCAGAAACTCCAATATTTATTGACAAAAAATTTACTTCCCAACTGCTTGAATTAGGTGATTATGTAAATGAAGTAATATTGGGTGAAAAATTTAAATTGAACACGCAAGCCGCACTTACCAATCAATTTGATATTCCCAATGAGCCCAATTTCCCGTCTTGTATAGTCATGGATTTTGCCATAGCAAAAAATGAAAAAAATGAAATCGTTCCTGCGCTCATTGAATTACAAGGTTTTCCCTCTCTTTTTTCATTTGAATTATTACAAGAGGAAGCAATTAGAAAAACTTATACCCTTCCGCCTGGCTATAGCCCCTTTTTAAATGGCTATTCAAGGGAAAAATATATAAAGCATTTAGGTGAAATAATTAAAGGCAATTCAACTACAAACAAACACACTGTTTTACTTGAAATTTTACCGCATCAACAAAAAACTAAAATTGATTTTTATTGTACGGAGCAATATTTTAATGTTCCAATAGTTTGTATCACAGAAATTTTTAAAGAAGGCAATAATCTCTATTATGAAAGAGATGGAAATGTGTTTCAAATTGATCGAATTTATAATAGAATCGTGCAGGATGAATTAAAAAAACAAACTAAATCCATTCAAGAAAAAGGAGCAATTTTTCAATCTACACTCGATATTGAATGGGTAACACACCCAAATCATTTCTTCAGAATCAGTAAATTTTTAATGCCTTTTTTAACGCACCCATTCATCCCTAAAACACAATTTGTTCATGAGTTATTTAGAATTCCTAACAACCTAGAAAAATATATTTTAAAACCCCTATTTTCCTTTGCTGGTCAGGGTGTCCTAATAGACATACAAGCAGGTGATATAGAAAAGATTGCCCATCCTGAAAATTGGATTTTACAAGAAAAAGTTCTTTATGCAGATTGTATTGAGACTCCATCAGGACCGGCAAAAGCAGAAATTAGATTGTTTTATTTTTGGGAAGAAACCCAACAAAAATTTATCGCGACAATGAATCTAGCTCGATTGAGTAAAGGAAAAATGATTGGAGTTGATTACAATAAAACTGCCACCTGGGTAGGCGGCAGTTTAGCTTATTTCGAACAAATATAATTTTTCCTAAGCGGGATTATTCTTTAATTGCATTAATAAAGTATAGGCATTCGTTAGCACCACTTGCTGTATACCTAAATCAGTTTTAATTTCAACAAAGCCATTATTTGAAACTCCTATTTCAACGGGAACCATTTTAAAATTATTACTATCTACTTTTACGAAAACAAATGGCTTATTTTGCCATTTAACAACCGACTCTTCTGGCAAAGCGTTTACGCTTGCATTGTTCAACTCTATTTCTGCATTTGCAAAAGTTCCAGGATATAAATGCAAATTTTCATTTACTAAATGACAATGTACCTCTGTAGTTCTTTCTTCATTTATATTTGGGGTAATCACAACAACCGTTGCTAAATATTTTTGATTGATATTGTTATTGGTATAAAAACTTACTTTATTACCCACCTTTAAATTAGTAGCATCATTTTCATATACAATTAGCCTTAAATGTAAATCGCTAGGGTCAATTATTTCAAAAAGTACATCAGTAGGGGAAACATATTTACCAATGTTCACATTGACCTTTGTTATATACCCGTTAATAGATGAATTAAAATTAACAGCTCTTGAAATATTATTTTCATTTAAAACCAAAGGATCAATGCCTAGTAGTTTAAGCTTTTCACTTAAGGACTTTACCAAATACTTTTGGCTTTCAAAATCACTCTTTGCTAATTGAAATACCTTATCACTAACTGCTTTCGTTGTGTTTAAATCTCTCTGTCTTATAAAATCAGCCTCTAAGTATACTAATTTGCTTTTGGAAGTCAAGTAATCCTGCTGCAATTCAATGTAGCTAGGATCTTCCATCACCGCCAACAAATCTCCTTTTTTAACTAGCTTGCCTGGAATTAAATTCATCTTTTTTAAATAACCTCCCATCGGAATACTTATTGACACGATATTACTTGGTGGTACATCAATGAGCCCATTCACTTTTAAAACTTTATGCATTGCTTTAATTTGAATTGATCCCAAAGAAAGATGGGCATTTTTTAATTGCTCCGCACTCAATGTAACCACTTCTGAAATAAGCGTATCAGTTATTACATCGGTTTTTTTTGATTCAGTTTTATCATTTTTAATCCCATTACAAGCCAGCAAAAGTAGCATACTAGCTAGTAAAAATAATTTGTACTTTTTCATAAATTTATCTTTAATTATTTGCACTAAGTTTTTCTATTTCAATGGCTCCTTCATTTAATTGTTGAACATAATTAAAATATTCATTTTGAATTTGAATGGCTTGATTAACAATCATAACCCATTCTAAATAACCAATCTCCCCTGCAGCAAGCTTTTTTGAGGCGACTTCAATCAAAAGGTAGGAATTAGGCAAAATTGTTTTTTGATACTGTCCTACCAGCTTTTTATTTTGAAAATACTGGGTTAACATATTTGTAATGTTAGAATTAAACTGCTGTTGTAGCGCAATTTGATCTAATTTATTTTGTTGAACATTGAAATTGCTGGCAGTTATTTTTGATCGCTGAGCAGTAGAAAATAAAGGAATCGACATTCCCATATTGTAGGCATTGAATCGTTGCCCTGCTCCAAAATATTCCTCTGTATTTTTAGTGGTGGGTTGCCAGCCAATAATAGTAGAGGAAGTATAACCAAAGTTAAATGAGGGCTGTAATTTTCCTATTTCAAGTTTTAGCTGATTTTCGGCAAGCTTGATTTTTTGTTGGCTTATTTTAATTTGAGGTGTTTCTGTAACAGCTAATAAATCAGGAATGCTTTTAAGCTCAACAATAATGTTTTCCGAATAAGGCTCCCGATTTAACTCAGTATTAATTAATGTATTAAATTGATTCAAGCCCACTTCATAACCAGTAATTAATAATTGTAACTGATTTGAAATTTGAGCTAACTGACTCTCTGCAGTAATTTTTTCAAGAATATCCGTGTTTCCTGCATCAAAGCGTTGTTTTGCTTTATGGGCAAAAGAGGTATAGAGGCTATCTGCCTCTTGCAACAATTGTTTCTTCTTTTGTAACAATAGTAAATTATAATAGTGCCTTTTTACGGCAGCCTTTAGTTCTATTTCTTTTTGTAGTTTAGACAACTCACTTATGGTAAAATTGGTTTTATTGATTGCACTTTGACTTATGTAGACAGAAGGGAATTGAATGTTTTGGGAAACAGTTATCCTATTGTCATTTTGGAAACCATTTATTTTTCCATACCCAAAATCAAAAACTGTTTTTTCTACATCAAGATGGCTCTTTTTTAGGGCTTGGAAATAATTCACTTCCATGGCAGCAACTTTTAAAGAGGTATTATTTTTTATAGCACTATCTAATGCATCATTTAAGGTTATTTTACTTTGAGCTGAAGCAGAAGCCATGGTATAAAGTAAGACGAATACCATAAGACTCGCTTTTTTATTTATTTTCAGGTAATGTGTTCCTTTTTCAAAAAGCAAATACATCACTGGTAAAACAAACAGCGTTAACATTGTAGATATAATTAATCCACCAATCACTACGGTGGCTAAAGGTTTCTGTACTTCTCCTCCTGCTCCAGTGCTAATGGCCATGGGTATAAATCCCAAGGCAGGCACCAAAGCGGTCATTAAAACTGCTCTTAGTTTTGACTTTGTTGCATGAATTACAATTCTAATTGAATCATGCCACCCCTCCGCTTTCAGTCTATTGAACTCAGAAACTAATAAAATTCCATTCAATACTGCAACTCCAAATAAAGCTATAAAACCGACGCCTGCAGAAATGCTGAAGGGCATATTTCTTATCCATAATGCAAGAATACCGCCCATGGCGGATAAAGGAATGGCCGTGTAGATTAAAAGGCCTTGCTTCACCGAACCAAAAGCAAAATAAAGTAGTAGAAAAATTAAAAATAATGCAATGGGGACTACTATGCTTAACCTATCTTTTGCAGCAGTCATATTTTCAAAAGATCCCCCATAAACTATGGTATATCCTTTTTGTAAGTTTAATTGTTCCTTAATTTTAGTCTGTAATTCTTTTACAATATTTTGTACATCTCTTCCCGTGATGTTAAAACCGACAATAATTCTTCTCTTAGCATTTTCTCTTTGTATTTGATTTACCCCTTCTATTTCTTCTATTCCAGCAACATAGGACAATGGAATTTGTTGCCCCTTGTCTGAGGTAACATATAAATTTTGAATGTCAGCAATACTTTTTCGATCCGATCCTTCTAATCTTACTACCATATCAAATCTTTTTTCTTCTTCATATACCTGCCCAGCTACTTGTCCGGCAAATGAAGCATTCACCACTTTATTAATAGCTGAAACATTAAGTCCATATTTGGCCATTCCGTCTCGATTGTATTTAATGACCACTTGTGGCATTCCAGTTACTTTTTCTTCATAAATATTAATTGCCCCGTCTACGGTTTTAATAATGTCATTTAACTTACTTGCATAACGAGTAAGGGTATCTAAGTTTTCACCAAAAATTTTACAAACTACATCTTGTCTTGCACCTGTCATTAATTCATTAAAGCGCATTTGTACTGGGAATTGAAACCCTACCGTGATACCTGGCACTTGTTCTAATACTTTAGTCATTTTCAAACTTAACTCATTAAATGTTTTTGCAGAGGTCCATTCTTTTTTGTCTTTTAGAATAACCATCATATCGCCCGCTTCAAATGGCATTGGATCGGTTGGTATTTCTGCACTGCCAATTTTTGTAACAATTTTTTGTACCTCAGGAAAATTTTGAATTAACAGTTTGGAAGCTTTTTGGGTAGACTCAATTGTATTATTTAAATTACTCCCTGTTAGCACTCTTGTTTCTACTGCAAAATCCCCCTCCTCTAATTGCGGAATAAACTCACCCCCCATATTTAATAAAAGGTATACAGAAATTACAAATAATGAAATGGTAGAAACAATAACTATCTTTGGAATATTTAATACTTTTTTTAACAAAGGCTGATAAAATCTTTCCAAACCAACCATTAATCTATCCGTAAAATTTTGGTTATGATTTAATTTTTTATTTAAAAACAAACTTGCCATCATTGGAACATACGTAATAGATAATAAAAAGGCACCAAAAATTGCAAAGGCAATTGTGAAAGCCATCGGCTTGAACATTTTTCCTTCAATACCCTCTAAAGACAAAATAGGTAAATAAACAATTAGAATGATGAGCTGACTAAACACAGCAGATTTAATCATGGAACCAGTAGACTTTCCTACTTCTTCATTCATTTCATCTTGGTTCACTTTCAATAAAGTCCTAAAGTGCTTGGAGTGAGCAAATCGATGCAATATTGCTTCAATAACAATGACGGATCCATCAACAATCAATCCAAAGTCGATGGCCCCCAAAGACATGAGGTTGCCCCCCACACCAAACATATTCATTAAAATAATAGCAAATAGCATGGATAAGGGAATCACAGAAGAAACAATTAATCCAGCCCTTAAATTGCCAAGAAAAAAGACAAGTACAAAAATGACAATTAAAGCACCTTCTAATAAATTCGTCTCCACTGTATTAATGGCATTATTGACCATTTTGGTTCTATCTAAAAAAGGTTCAATGACTACCCCCTCTGGCATCATTTTTTGTATTTCTGCTATTTTATCTTTTACTCTTTTAACCACCAAAGAAGAATTTTCTCCTTTTAACATCATCACCACCGCACCCGCCACTTCGCCTTCGTCATTATAAGTCATGGCACCATATCTAATTGCATAACCATATTGTACTTTAGCAATGTCTCTTATTAAAAGCGGTGTTCCATTTTCTAACTGCTTTACCACAATCTTTTCAATATCATCCAAATTGGTGGTCAAGCCTTCGCTTCTAATATATAAAACAGTAGGCCCTTTTTCAATATAGGCTCCCCCGGTATTTTGGTTGTTCTTTTCTAATGCAGTAAAAATATCCGATATGGATAATCCATATGCCTTTAATTGATCTTGCTTTACAGCAATTTCATATTGCTTTAACTTACCTCCAAAGCTGGCTACTTCGGCCACACCTGGTGTTCCAATGAGCTGCCTTCTTACTACCCAATCTTGTAAAGTTCTTAATTGGATTGCGTCATACTTTCCCTCATAGCCTTTAAGGGGCCTTACCACATATTGAAAAATTTCACCTAGGCCCGTAGAAACAGGTGCTAATTCTGGAGCGCCAGTCCCAGGAGGAATACTTTGTTGAACTTTTTGTAGCTTCTCGCTAATTTGTTGTCTTGCCCAATAAATATCAATTTTATCTGCAAACACAATGGTAATTAAAGACAAGCCGAATCTTGAAAAACTTCGTATTTGTTTAGTACCTGGAATATTACTACAAGCTTGCTCAATAGGAAACGTAACGAGTCGCTCAATGTCAGTAGCACCTAATGAGGGGGACACCGTGATTATTTGCACCTGATTGTCGGTGATATCAGGAACTGCGTCTATGGGCAATTGAGTTACTTCGTATGCCCCCCAACCAACCAATGAAATGACAAACAATCCGATGATTAGCTTATTCTTAATGGAATAGGCAATTATTTTATTTAACATGTAAAATGATTCAAAAAATGAACTAGTTAATAGTAATTTTTTATAAACTTTGAAAAAGTTAACCCTTCCGTATATTTTTGATGCGTTTTATAATGCTCGAAAAGAAATGAAAGCTTGAGTAATTGGTATGCTTCGTTGGCGCCCAACAGGTAGGGAGAAGTTAATAATATAACAGCAGCTTTTTTCATCTTTTAAAGGTACTGATAATTAGTGATTCTTATTTAGATCTAGTAAAACCCAAGCCTAGCTCAAGGCTTTCATGGCAAAAGAATTAAAGGTAAAAGTCTGCACTAAAGCATAGGCTGTTTAGTACGATCATACTGGCAGCATTCATCTAAATTATGATAGGCATCCGTACTTGCTTTTTTATGTTCTGTATCATACCCTGCTGCTGCAACGGCTTCTTCGATTTTATCGGTTGATGTTTTAGACGCATCAAAAGTAAATTTTAAAACCTTGGCTAGCTTATCCCAGCTTGGATTGAGGGCTCCCGCTTCTTTGGCTGCTTTTTCAATATGGCCTTTGCACATATTACAATTTCCGGACACCTTTACCGTTGTAGTTGTTTGGGCATTTAGTTGAAAAGAAGCCACCAACATGACTAGTATAAACAAAATATATTTTTTCATAGCAATCTATTTTAAATTGGTTATTAAATGAGTTATAAAGATAAGGATTTGAAATAGTTTTAGTTAATAAAATTCCACCAAACGCCCAGTCTAAACCAAGTACCCGTACCTGGATAATTTCTCGATGAAAAATTATATCTATTCCCAAAGGTAGCACTGCTAGATAATAAAGTATTTAAATTTTCAAATCGGACATACCCCTTAAACCTTTTAATCATAAAGTTTAAAAAGGCATTGGCAGTGGGTCTATTGTGTAATGTATAATCATTTTGTACATAAAACTGTCCAGTTAATGGCATGTAATCATCCGCTTTGTAATCGGTATGATAAATGAACTCTAACCCTGTAGATAAAAAAAGGTTTTTATAAAAATTTCCTTCGAAAGCCACTCTTTGCCTAGTAAGCAACAAGGGAACATGAACTGGAGCGGCTTGATCTACTACTTGAACATTCATTTCGTTGTACCAATTCCAATGGGTACTTAATTTAAATTTATTACTTACTTGAGTGCTTAAATAACTAAAGGCGGTATTGTATACAGCTGGCTGATACCCTGTAGAAAAATAATTAAAATTATTAATCAGCTCATAGCTTGAAGCAAGCTTCCAACCAGTTTTTTGATTCCCTGTTTCACCACTAAAATTTATTATATTTTCTTTCGAAACCCCATTCAATGTTATTATCGGAAATTGAGTAAGTCCTAAATAATTAGCAGAAGGAGTTCTATTGCTATTTTGGAAGGAAAGTTTTAAATAATTTCCCTTAGCAGATAGAAGTCTTGACAAATAAAACTGTGCATCATAATCTCCTGCATGATACCCATTTAAAAATAATTTTCCTGCAAGTACCAAATCCCATAATTGATTTCTAGTTTTATTTTTATACTTTCCAAAAGTATAAATGTCATAATTATTCCAACTTTTTTGATTTGTTAAAATGGAATTTAAATTGGCATACCCTTGACCTAATTGCAAAAATTGATTGGCGTTGTTTTTTTGAGGATAACTAATGATGCTAAATTCATTGGATAATCTAGACCAACTATCTACAAACTTAATGATCTTATTCGTATCAATATCGAAATTGAAATAATTTGTATAATTGGCATCTTTAGGCGTCTTGTCTAAAAATGAATACTGGCTATTTTCATATTTTATTTCATTCTGAAACCGTATACGGGGATAAAATAAATGAATTACATTGGTGTCTTGAACAATAGAATCTTTTTGACCAAAGTCATAAGTTTGACGCCATAATAAGGTATTACTTTTATAGACATTCCCGGTGGCAATAGAAGTATTAAAGGGGTTTGTAAAAGCGACTCCACTTACCCCCAATCTTGTTTCTAACTCGTATGGATTATTTAAAGCTAAACTGTCCAATAAAGCGGCCTTAATCAATCCCCCATTTTCAGAGGAGGAGGCTTTATTATTAAGCATCACCCAAAAGGACTCATATCGTTTACGTTTCGATTGAAAATGAGCCGTAATGCGCATATTATTCAAATTTGAGTTTTGATTTTTAACATTGCCTGGCGAATTACTAAAACGATATTCAAATGAGAAATTAAATTGTTGTTTTTTATTTTGAGTATGTTTTACTTCAATCATTTGCTCACTCTTATCTCCGATTAAATAGCCAAAATCGGTATAGGGTCGGGTTGTTTGATAGAAAGGAGTTCCTTCTAAAGTATAAAAGTATTTATCATAAGCGTGAAATCCCGCATCAAAACCCCCTTGTTGAATTGGCTCAAATAAATAGGATTTAGTAGCAGTACCTAAATTGCCTAAGTTATAGTTAGTATAAGGCAAGGGATAATGGACAAAGAAATCATTAATACTTGAGTCTAATTTAACAACCTCATTGCTATTGTAGCGTTTGTAAAAAATGGTAATGGAGTCGGCAAATTTGTCTCGCTTTTGCAAAGAATCGCCAGATTTTCCACCGCCCATACCACCCCCCATTCTACCGCCCATCAGGCCACCCATTCCTCCACCGCTCGATGGTCGAATTTGTCCTCCAGGCCTTTGCGCATTCAATTCAAGTTGAATCACTGTCAATAATATACCCCCTAATAAA
>Ga0114958_10000106_pt1 | contig 67382 bp, 58 predicted proteins | sample C_130208_EF_Meta_FD_89577 | JGI IMG/M metagenome (GOLD analysis project Ga0114958, IMG submission 89577) | Freshwater microbial communities from Lake Croche, Canada to study carbon cycling - C_130208_EF_MetaG | ecosystem: Environmental > Aquatic > Freshwater > Lake | place: Lake Croche, Canada...
ATTCTAAAAATATCATTTAGCTCCATCGGCTTTTTCATGGCCAAATTAGCATATCCATAAGCTTTTTCATAAACCACTTTGTTGTCATGATAAATATAAGCTACCCCTCCAGCAATATTTTTTTGTTGTATTTCGGAATTAATAATACTATCAATTCGATTAAAATTTTGAGAGAAGGAGGAAATTGTAAAAAAAGAGAATGCGCCTATAAGAAATCCACTGAAGTGTTTCATGTTTAAACAGTTTCACAAAGTTAGCCAATTGATTATTAGTACACAAAAAGAAATATTTGACCAAATAAAATGAAAAAGATATTATAAATATAAAGCAGACTTTGTTAAACAAATGGCTGTTTAAAGTACAAAAAAAGTGGGTTAATAAGTTACAATTGGTAAATCATGCCCTAATTTTTGATAAGTCATTGATTGTTAATGTACTCAAAATGGGCCTAGCAATAGGCCACAAAACACCAATTGAAATTGCTGAAAAGGGAAAAAATAACCGCTAAATTAAATTAGTAATCAAAAAAACATTAAATTTAAGTATAACAAAAAATAAAATAATGAAAAAATATCTAATGCTGCTTGTAGTGGTTTTATCTTTTACCGCTGCTCATTCCATGGACAAAGGAAAATGGACAGGTTTTATTGGTGATGATGATTGTGGAAAAAAAGGCAATAACAAGGGGCATGCTGAATGTGCCAAGACTTGTATCAAAGGTGGTGCAAAACCGGTTTTTGTAATAGGTGATAAAATTTATAAAATTAGCAATCCTAAAAAAGTAGCCACTTTCATTGGTGATGAGGTTACCGTAACAGGAACCATTACTAACGATGTTATGGAAATTGAAACTATAAATAAATAGTAATTTCTTTAACTGCTCCTATTGTTGATTTTTGAAATGCCGATTCGGCAAAAAATTAAACAAGGGACTAACTTAACAGTTAGTCCCTTGTTTAGTCGCATTTTATAGTGCATTTAAAATTTTAGCTCCCTAACTTAATAACAAACGTACTCAAGGATTGTTTCAAAATGGAATAACTCAATTGATGATTTTTAACCAGCTCCGTTTCAATTTTTTGGCAATCTTCTGAAGGAGAAGTGCGGTACAATACAGGAATAAACCCATTTTGTGTAAATTTACTCAAGTCAATTTTAATGGGCTTATCGGTACCTGATGTATTCAGCAGCGCAATTACTAATTCTTTCTTTTCGGCATCTAAAGCCGCCAAAACTTGATCATTTCCGGTTTCAATCAAAGTATAACCCCGCTTAAAAAAACGGGTAAGTTGCATTCTTACATAATAATTTTTCAAGATTTCATAAGTTTGGTCTTTGAAATTACACATAAGTAAACCCCACTCTCTATTTCCTTCTTCCATTAATTGCCAATCAATCCAAGCAGTAGGTTTCATGTAACGGATGTCATTAAATATTTTTTGAGTGAACAATAGGCTGCTTTGTAATTGAATTCCTCCATCAGGCCCTGATTCTGATACCCATAGTGGTTTTCCTACTTCAGCTACAAAATTAGCCACGCTTTTTCTTTCTTCATTTGATCCAGAATAAGTATGCGTGTTTAAATTAATGACTTTATCAAAAACGTTCCCGTCAGATTTATAGGCTTTCATCACCGTCAAAAACTGGTTTAGATTTGTCTCGTCTGAAACAGCCAACTCAGTGGGTAATTTTGCGCCTTTGAGCACAGGATATAATGTTTTAATTAAATTGATTTGCGACTGTGGCTCAAAGTGACAGCCTTCTTGCGATCCTTTATAATACCAGTATTGCGAATAGGATTCATTAAATGGTTCCAAAGTTCTAAATGTTACGCCGTAATTAGCATAATAATGTTTACAAACGTCTACTAGATAATTAGAAAATGCTAAATAGTTTTTGGGATCTAGATTTTCTTTGGTGTTTCTGTCCTCCCCTGCACCACCAGCACAACCACTAATGGTCATCCAATAAGGCGGTGAATTTGAAAAAGCTTCGAAGATGGCATCGGAACGTTTGTCTTTTATCTTTAATAAAATATTTCTTTGCGCTTTGTCGGCATCCCAATTGTAGGGCGCTGTTGCAGAAGCTTTAAAACCTTCCATTTCTGCACGCTTTCCTTTCCCCTGAGCCATATGTCCATTGGCATGTGCGGGATCGTCCCCACCTCCAATATTGTATCGAAAAATATTCATATTTAATTTATCCGGATTGGTAAATAAATCTACAATCGTATTCACTTTTGTTTGATCCCATGCACCTACTTGCCCGGCCCACCAGCACAATGAACTTCCCCATCCTTCAATATTTTGATAAGTTTTACTAGGGTCTATCGTAACCACTACCTCGGAAGCCTTTACCTCTATTTGTTTGGTGGTACAATAAATAGTAGAAGCTAAAATAAGAGTTAGCATAAATACTCTTTTCATAAAATGAATTTAAAACCGTTGAATAATAAAAAATTAAAAAGTAAAATCGGGAAGCGCAATTTTAGTACCGCCTTGCATGGCCGATTCATGTGCAAGTATTCCAACACAAGTAATATTAGCCGACTGCTTGGCATCAGGGAATGGCGCTCTGTTTTCATTTAACGCATTTAAAAACTCATTCACCAAATGAGGGTGGGAGCCGCCGTGACCAGCTCCTTGGATAAAAGACAAATGCTGATTGCTATCTTCATCATATACCCCCTGCGTAGTAAAGGATTGAATTTCATTAGGTAATAAATGAGCATAGTCAGGAACAGTAACCCTTTGGGGGGTTTCCCCAACATGTATCACCGGTTGTTCATGTTCTATTTGAGCCCACTCAAAACTTTTCTTAGATCCATACACATCAAAGCTTTCTCTATATTGTCGAGCGGTGTTAAAAAGAGAGCGAGTTACTTCCCCAGCAATGTCAGTATTGCTAAATTGTATATGACAACTTTCTACTGCAAAAGGAGAATTGTATTTTGAAATTAAATTTTCATCAATTCGGCCCGATCCCACACATGAAACAGCACTAGCCGCTTTACCAATTAATCCAACAATAGGACCAACACAATGAGTAGCATAATGCATTGGGGGTAAACCTTCCCAATAACCAGGCCAACCAGCCATTTCTTGTTGATGTGAAGCACGAATAAATTGGATTTTTCCTAACGCTCCATTTGCAAATAATTCTTTTACAAATAAATATTCACGACTATACACCACCGTCTCCATCATCATATAGGTTTTACCACTTTTCTGAACCGCTTCCACAATTAATCTACACTCTTCTACCGTTGTGGCCATAGGAACCGTACAAGCCACATGCTTGCCGGCATTCAATGCTTTTATAGTTTGTGCTGCATGGCTTTGTATGGGCGTGTTAATGTGCACCGCATCAATAGCAGGATCTTTTAACAGTTCTTCATAATCCGAAAATCTTTTTTCAATATTAAATGCATCTCCAATCGCATTTAATTTAGCTTGATCTCTTTGGCATATGGCATACATATTAGCCAATGGATGTCTTTGATAAATAGGAATAAATTCAGCACCAAAGCCTAATCCTACAATAGCAATATTCATTTTTTTCATAGTTTTTATTTAAACGTTTTTTTCATAAAATCCAATCCTTCTTGCGCAAATAGATCTTGACTATCGGCCATTGGCTTCCAAATACAAACCGCTTCCGCTAATTGTTGATTCATGGGGGTAAAGCTTTCTAAACTAATTACCCCATTATAATTTATTTTATTTAATCCATGAACGTATTCGTTCCAAGGAGTTGTACCTGTGCCTGGAATTCCTCTATGATTTTCAGAAATTTGCATATGAATTAAGTTGCTCCCCGCTTGCTGAATGGCCTCCATCGGATTTTTTTCCTCTATGTTCATATGGAAACTATCTAAACTTATTTTGGCAGCTGGATGATTAATTTCTTGAACAAGTTGGCAAACCGCTGCACAGGTATTTACTAAATCAGTTTCAAAACGGTTAATGGGCTCTATTGCTAATTGACAATGGTGTTGCGCTGCCATTTCACAAGCAATGCGGACATTTTTTACGGCCAAATCCCACTCTTTTTTTCTATCCACAGCCGATAACATTCTTCGCTTGCCCACTGCCGAATACATAGGGCCAGTCAAAAAATGAGTACCCCATTGATTACATAATTTCAAACAAGCTTCTATATAATCAAAACATTGTTGATGAATGGCCGGGTCAAAACTCGTTAAATCTCTAGAAGAACCAAATGCACCACAAACCACTGCAGTTAAATTGTATTTCTGCAAAGCAGCTGCTACCTTTTGGGCATCTATTTGAGTTGGATCTTCCACCGCAATCTCTATTGCATCATATCCTAATTGGGCCACTTTTTCAAAAAGAGATTCAATGCTGTCTGTTGTAAAGGGCGAAACAAATAGCCAACTACTAACTCCATATTTATATTTTGCTACCATGAACTATTATTTAACAACCACTTTCATAACCCCATTCATGTTTCGCCAATGACCAGGAAAGGAACATATATAAGGATATTCTCCAACATTGTCTGGCACATTAATTATCATTGAAAATGTTTTTTGCGGATTCACTAATGGAGTTGCGTATAAAACTTCCCACATCTTAGGGGTATAATTCAACTCAGCACCCTTGGGATCCATTGCAATTTTATCTGCAGCAGCACCCACTCTTTCCTTTGTTCCTGGTCTTAAAATTAATAAGTTGTGTTGCATGTAATCAATATTGATAAAATTTATTTTCACCGTACTGCCTGCTTTTACAGTGAACTCGGACAAATCATATTTCATTTGATTTTTAATTACAGAAATATTAATTGTTTGATCAATAATAATAGCCGCCGCATTTTTTTCTTTACTCATTTTAATATGGGTCCCTCTTGCAGATCTTAAAGCCATATTAATCCACTTGTCATCTGTATTTTCTTTAACTTTTAACATCTTATTTAAAATAGCGTAGGCTTCTGTAGATGGTTTCATATCAGCAATGGCAATGACTGCCGCTAAACGTACTCTTAAATCTGCATCTTCAAATAGGTTAGCATTTTGATAGGCCATTAAAGCAGTGGGCAATTCCTTAGTTACTTCCACTGCCGCCTTGCGCACCCCTCCAGATGGATTGGTTAATGCTTTAGTTGCAGCTGCAATTGCACTTGCATTGTTTTTCAATAAACCTAAACCATGTAAAGTCCATAAGGCATGAATTGCAGGCGCATTAACACCAGCTTCGTCTACTTTACTGGTGTTGATTATTTTAATTAAAGCTGGCGCAACCGATAAGTCTTTGTTTTCAACCAATAATCTTTGTGCCGTGGTCCTCCAAAACATATTGTTATTACTCAATGCTTTCAATAATCCAGCTTGATCCTTTTTATCTAAACTTAAGGGCGCATTCACAGGGCCATCTCGATACACCAAGCGATAAATACGACCACGTTCATGATCTCTTAATGGATTGATGTGGGCATTCCCTTTACCATTGTCAAAGCCGACTGGAGTTGGATTGTGCTGAATGATAAAATCATACCAATCCGTAATCCAAACATTTCCATCAGGGCCTACTTCAGACTGAATAGGGCCAAACCATTCATCGGCACTGGCCACTAAATTCCAACCATCCCCTTTCTCTTTAAATCCAGCACCAACTTGCTCAATATAATTTTTATGTATCAATCTTCCTGTAGGCTCCGTTACCATGGCCACTTTGTTCCAATAATCAGCAGGATAATTTCTTGCGGTGTAAATGCTTTGTCCAGCTGCTGCAGTAAAACCACCAAAAACATCTACCTGTCTTAAATTTTTAGTAACTACATGCATTGCATAGTGGGCATCAATTTTTTCAGTACCCGATTTCTCCGGGTATACCTTATTTAATACTCTTTTAGGAATACCAAAAAATACACTATGTGTATTGTTGGCAGTTGAAGCAAATACATCAAATTCCTCCGTAAAGCCTAGTCCCCATGTATTGTTCGTCGTGCCTCCTAAAAACTCAATGTCATTTACTTTTTTAGTAGTGGGCTTAAAACTATAAATACCCATACTAAAACCTGTGGTGTCTTTCCCTTTGACTTGCTCAAATCCGGAATAGCCAACGGTACCCCAAATTTTATTGTCTAATCCATACCTTAAATTGGAAGGTCCTGCATGCGTATCCGTAATGCCCCAGCCAGTTAAGATGGTATCTTTAATATCCGCTTTGTCATCGCCATTGATGTCTTTTAAAAATAAAAAGTAAGGCGCCTGCGCAACCACAATCCCCCCATCAGAAAAAGTAAAACTGGTAGGAATGTTAAGCTTATCTGCAAAAACGGTAGACTTATCCGCTTTTCCGTCCTTATCGGTATCTTCCAAAATAACAATTTTATCTTGCCCCCCTTCTTTGTTTTCTCTGACTTCATTTGGATAATCTATCGTTTCAATAGCCCATAAACGGCCACGCTCATCCCAGTTGATATAGATGGGATTAATGATCATAGGTTCTGAAGCAAAAAGTTTTAAATCAAATCCTACAGGCACTTGAATAAGCGATTGAGATTCCATTGGATTTAAAGCACCTTGATATTGAGGGGCTGGGTTACGCTTCTCATAATTAGGAATGATTGCATCTGTATAAGTAGGTGATGCTATTTTAAAAGCGGCTAGATTGGCTAATGCTTGATCATTCATTGCCCATAAAATTCCATTTTCCACCAATTGCAAAAATTGAGGATTGTTAAAAGTAATTTCATCGTGTCCATACGCAGTGTAAAAAACTTTCCCTTTCCCAACGTTTTGTGTCCAAGTATACGGTTCATTGCTATCGCCTTCTTTGCGTTCGGTGATGACATGAATATTGGGACTTAAAAGCGTATGAATATAAGTTTCGTCTTTGGTATAAAAGGGGAGCACATTGTTTAAAATTGGGTTGTTGTTGTCTTTAAAAATAGACGGGAAAGAATCATACCCATGTTCTTTAAATTGACCGCCTATCATTGCTACCACTTCAGGTGCATTTCTAAAACAATAAGAACCGCAATGCAATGGGATAAACCCTTTTCCATTTTTAACAAAATCCAATAAAACAGTTGCATGTTCTTTACTAATCGTATCATAATTAGCATACAGAATTAAACCGTCATAGGGCTTCAATGTTTTTTCATTCAAGTCATTAATATTGGTCGTATAAGTAATATTAATTCCTTTTTTAAAATATTGCTTTGATAATAAACTAGCTAACAATTCTGAATTATGGTGTTTGCTTTCATGCCCAAGAAATAAAAGCTCAAGGCGCTTAGGCGACTGGGCAGACAACTGAAAACCAATTACAAGGAATGCAATAAAAGAAACTATTTTTTTTGAGCACCAATTCATAAGATATGTTTTAAAAAGATTGACTAATGATATTGAAATTATTTTGAGTATTAAATATATTGAAAAAAGGGTAGCTACTGCTGCCAATATTTTATTTTACTAACTTGCAGTTGTTTGTTTAAGGTGCAATTATTTTTCAAATAGGATTGGATTCAATGAAGTATCAATGGTTTCTCCTATGATGGCGCCTGGGCACCAGGTTTCCCAATCGTTATGTTGATTTTTATTTTCAGGTGCTTTTAATTTCATGTCCTTGTCCATATAAATAACGGTCATCACTTTTCGCATTTCATTGCTTTGATTAGGACCTGCTCTATGATACAGCCAACCTTTATGAAAGCTTACCTCTCCCAAATCAAAGGGCGCTATTATATGTGGAAACCCTTTTTCTTTTAATGCGTTTTCTAAAAATTGTTGACTTTCGTCACTAATTTCTTTATCCCGACCAGCTGTCATTTGATCACTGCCTGCACTGTACTCCAATGGTCCCCATGTTAAAGGGGTAGCTTGTAAAGGAATCCAAGCTGTAACAGTTTTATCAGAAGCCAGTGGCCAATAATATTGATCTGCGTGCCATGGTGTATGTCCACCACTTGGCTCTTTATACAAGGCTTGATCATGGTAAAGTCTAACCCCTTCCACCTCCATTAATTCTGTAGCGATTTTTGCTAACTTTTTTCCAAAAACAATTTCTTTCACTGTTTCCGCATTTTTCCAAATATTCATGATTTGTAAAAAAGCCTTGCCATAGGTATCCCTTTCTTCCATGGAAAGCACTTGCTTATTAAGTGCATTTACTTCCTTGGTAATCACTAAATTTAAAAAATCAACCTCTTCTTTATTAAATACATTTTTTAATTTGATAAATCCGTTATTTTTAAAAAAATTGATTTCCTTATCAGAAAGCGAGTAGCTTTCGTTCATCCACCTTGAGATAGATTCTGGTACTTTATTCATATCCATTTTTATTTATTAGCTAAATTTAATAAATTAAATTAACTGCACCTTATTATACCAAGATTTTCAACAAAAAATTTATTAAAATAAACTAATTTCATTAGGAGTAAAGCTACTCACAAGCAAAAAGAAAGATTTTTTAATAAAAATGGTCTATGGTTTTATTTAATACGGAAAGATGTTTAGTTAGGCGGTTCACCCAAGCCGATGAAACCGATTTCTATATTATTAATAGCCATCCAACAGTAATGAAGTTTATTCGTCCAGTAAAAAATAGAGTAGCCTGTGCTGAATTTCTAGCAGAGAACTTACAACTTTATCAAGATGGTTCAGTAATTGGGAGATATATGGTGATTGAAAAAAAGTCAAATGTATTAGTTGGTACCTTTTCTTTTTTACTACTTTCTGATCATACCAATTATCATATTGGATTTGCATTGCTCCCTCCCTTTTGGGGCCATGGATTTGCGCAAGAATTAGTGAAAAAAGGTGTTTCCTATTTTTTTGAAAATGTATTGCAAGAAGCACTCTATGCCATTACTGATCCTGCGAATAAAGCTTCTCAAAACGTTTTATATAAAACAGGTTTTGTTCCCACCGAGCATTCTCTTGAAAAAGAGCGTTTATTAGATTTATTTATGATCAGAAAAAAGGAGTTTTGAGTTTCCTAGTTCACTCCTAAGCAGTAGTTTAGGAAGGATATATTCCATAACCCGTTGAAATATAGATCAACTTCAAAGAAAATTTGAAATCCTAATAAAAAAAAGTTTTATCTTCCAATACCCAATTTTGGACTTGTTTGTAATAATTTAATAATAAAAAGATTAAAGATGATTGTATTAAAAAGAGGCATTCTTTGTGCATGTCTATTAACAGCCAATGCGTTGGCCATTTTTGCGCAAAATAAGCAGGGAACTAATATCCCCCTAAATAATTTAGATGCCTTTCGTGCATCAGGTAGTAACTGGTCCATCGGTGGGGATGCAATAGCTAATCCCAATGTAAAAGGTTCCATGAAAGCGTTGGCAGGAACAGGTGTGTTGGTGGATGTACTTAATCCAAAAGACAATAAAGACCTTATTACCAAAGAAGAGTTTGGGGATATTGATTTGGAATTAGACTTTATGATGGCAAAAGAATCCAATTCTGGGGTATACATTCAAGGTCGTTACGAAGTACAATTATTTGATAGCTGGACCAAAATCCATCCTGAATTTTCTGATTGCGGCGGAATCTACCAACGTTGGGATGATGCGCGTGGAAGTGGAAATGAAGGATACCAGGGAATTGCACCACTCAATAATGCGTCCCGTGCACCTGGTTTATGGCAACATCTTCAAATAAGATTTCAAGCTCCTCAATTTAATGCCGCTGGCGTAAAAATTAGAAATGCGCGTTTCCATGAAGTCTACTTAAATGGCGTGCTTGTTCAATTGCAACAAGAAGTTACAGGACCCACTCGTTCGGCTACTATCGAAGTAGAAAAACCATTGGGCCCCATCCTGTTTCAAGGCGATCACGGCAATGTAGCCTTCCGCAACATTCATTATAAACCCTTGGTTGAGCTTAAAACAACCAATATTGGAGATAATCCAATTTTAGTAAAGGCCGATGGCAAACCTTATTTACTTAGAAGCTTTTTAAATTATGGCATCAAAAAACTGACCCATGTAATTTCTGGTGGGTATCCCAATCTGTTAAATTTTTCTTACGACCTAAAACAAGGTGCCCTTTTGCAAGTATGGAGAGGAGATTTTATGGATGTTACTGAGATGTGGTATGAGCGAGGTGAACCTCAACTTGCTAAGCCATTGGGAAGTGTTATTATTTTATCAGGAGCCCCAACCCTTGCTGTAATCAATGACCCTAATAGTACTTGGCCAGATTCAATTTCATTTGATGATTTTGGCAACAAGGGATATACCCTTGACAAAGACCGCTTTCCTACTTTTGAGTATGAATTCAAAGGTATCAAAGCCACCGATAAAATAGCAGCCCCCACTGCGAATTCCATTGTTCGTGAAATAAATGTTTCCAATGCTCCAGAAAATTTATATGCAAGACTTGCAATAGGAAAAACAATAGAAAAACTGGGAATGGGCCTTTATAGCATTGATGACAAATCTTATTATTTAATTGTGGATGAGTCTGTTAAAACTTTAATTCGTGAAACTGCTCAAGGAAAAGAAATGTTAGTGCCTATCACCAAGAAAGCAAATTCAATTAACTATTCTATTCAATTTTAAAACCATTGCTTCTCCTCGGAGTGCAACTATTTTTACACCGTAATCTTTGAATAATGACAATCAATAAAAAAATTATAGTTTTAAGTCTTTCCCTATTAAGTATGCTTACAGGCATCCTTCCAACTCAAGCCATACAAGCTCAGGTTAAAAAAGACACCACTACTCGCTTCCAAAAAGAAGAAGATTTCTATGCAATCAAAACCATTCAGATTCCATCGGAGGTGATTCTTGAAGTAGGTGGCATGGCTTTCCTACCCAATGATCAGCTGGCTGTTTCTACCCGACGTGGAGAAGTTTGGATTATCTCTAATCCTTACATGAAACAGGGTCAAGCTCCTGTCTACCGCTTATATGCACAAGGAATGCATGAAATACTTGGACTAAATTATATTAATGGCGACTTATACCTTACGCAACGCGCAGAGCTCACTCGCTTACGTGATTTAGATGGTGATGGTATTGCAGACGAATACAAAACTGTTTATTCTTGGCCACTTTCTGGAAATTATCATGAATATGCCTATGGACCAGTCTTGGATAAAAACGGAGATATGGCTGTAAATTTAAACGTAGGTTGGATTGGATTTGGTGCTAGTTTGTCCAAGTGGCATGGTTGGACCATCAAGATTAAACCTGATGGAACAATGAAACCTTTTGTAACGGGACTGCGCTCTCCAGCTGGATTTGCACTAAATGATAAAGGGGATCTGTTTTATTCAGAGAACCAAGGAGACTGGGTGGGTTCAGGAAGTATTACAGAAATGGAAGAAGGAGATTTTATGGGTAATACAGCAGGCTTAAGATGGGCGGGTGAACCAGGGAGTCCTGTTAAACTGCGCGTAAGCGACATACCAGATAATAGCGAACCCAAGTACGATATTGCTAAAAGAGTACCAGGACTTAAAACTCCTTCTGTATGGTTTCCTCATACCATTTTAGGTATTTCGACCTCTGGAATAATAAGTTATGAAGACAAAGGAATTGAGACTCCTTTCCAAGGAAAGATGGGGCCTTTTTACGGTCAACTATTTGTAGGGGATCAAGGTCAAAGTAAATTAATGCGTGTTTATCTTGAAAAAATAAAAGGGGTGTATCAAGGGATGGTATGGCCTTTCCGCGAAGGATTTTCTTCAGGTATTCTTAGAATGAATTGGGGCTCGGACGGAAGTATGTTTGTAGGAATGACCTCTAGAGGCTGGGGCTCAACAGGACCGGGACTTTATGGATTACAAAGACTAGAATGGAATGGAGAAGTTCCTTTTGAAATGAGAACAGTTCAAGCAAGACCGGATGGATTTGAAATTGAATTCACAGCCCCTGTGGATGAAACCACTGTAAAAAACCCTTCGTCTTGGGCATTGTCTAGCTTCACTTACCAATATCATCATCAATATGGAAGTCCGGTTATTAACTTAGGGGACTGCCCAATAAAAGCCATTGAAGTATCAGCTGATCACTTAAAAGTGAGACTGGTAGTAGAGGGTATGAGATTGGGGTACATCCATGAAATAAGAGCGGCAGGTGTTCGCTCCTCTAATCAATATGCATTGCTCCATAACTATGGATATTACACGCTTAATAATTTCCCTGATGGAGAAAAATTGGCAATTAATACCGACAATAAATTGACTCCTGCGGCTAATATGGACCACAATCATATGATGATGGAAACTCCAAAAGAAAAATTGGAAACCTATAAGATAAAGCCGAGCGTTAAACATCAAACTAAACAACCCGCAAGTTGGACCAAAGGTCCTGATCAAGTTATTGAAATTGGCACAAAACCCGGCCTTAAATTTGATCAAGAATTACTGAACGTTAAAGCAGGATCAAAAGTTAAACTTGTTTTCAAGAACAACGATGACATGCTGCACAATTTAGTAATTACGCTACCAGGCATGGCCGACAAAGTGGGCAGGCAATCATTGGCCCTAGGACTCAATGCAGAAAAATTTAATTACATACCAACTACAACAGATATTTTATTTCATACCATACTATTGCATCCAAAGGAATCGGATACTATCTATTTTGTAGCTCCTAATAAGCCGGGTGATTATGCATATATATGTACTTATCCGGGACACTATATCGTTATGAGAGGCATTTTAAAAGTTTTTTAGTAGGCAAAAAATCCAATATTCATTTATATACAACAACTAATTATGAAATTTATTTTACCCTTTCTATTATTAAGCACGCTACATGTGATAGGGCAAGAAGCAAGCAAAGAAGTATGGGAAACCATGTTTAATGGTAAAGATTTAACCGGCTGGACACCAAAAATAAGGTATGCACCAGCTGCTGATAACGTTAAAAATACCTTCAGGGTAGAAGATGGTAAAATTGTAGTTAGTTATGATCAATATGACAGTTTTAATGAACAATTTGGTCATTTATTTTATAATAAAAAATTCAGCTATTATCATATCAAATTGCAATATAGATTCACGGGCAATCAAGCTAAAAATGGCCCCGGATGGGCTTTCCGAAATAGCGGCATTATGATTCATGGACAAGCCCCTGAATCGATGGGTAAAGATCAAGATTTTCCTGTTTCCATTGAAGTACAGTTACTCGGTGGTAATGGCAAAGACAAACGCACCACATGCAATTTATGTACCCCAGGGACCAATGTTGAAATGAATGGTAAGTTATTTAAGCCTCATTGCATTAATTCAAATTCTGATACCTATCATGGAGATCAATGGGTTACTGCAGAGGTAATTGTATTAGGTGATTCTATTGTACAACATTTTGCTAATGATAAAATGGTTTTATCTTACCAAAAGCCACAAATTGGCGGAGGTAATGTGAGCGGCCAAGATATTATTTATGGTACCGAAGGTCAAATATTAACAGAAGGCACCATTTCTTTACAAAGCGAAAGTCACCCCGTTGAATTTAAAAATATTAAAATTTTGAACTTGGAAGGCTGTATGGATCCTTCGGCTTCCAATTACAAAACTTACTATATAAAATCTAAGCCAAGCGATTGTCAATATGCAAAAAAATAGGTGCAGGCAAAGATTATAATTTAGCTAAAATTTTGACTAATTGATTGCTAATAATTTGGTTCCCTTTGTCTGAAGGATGTAAACCATCGTAAGTGATGTTAATTGCATCTATTGGATAAGGATACTCGTCCTTATCCGCATCAAAAGGGATAGTGGTAAAATCGGGGAAAGGATAATTTTTATAAAGTCCTGTAGCTGGATCTTTTAAACGCTTAAAATGTACTAGGTTTTTGTGCTCCATCGCTTTTGTATGGTACAAGTCTACCACCGAAAAATGTTCAAATTTGGCAATGGCCACAACTGCACCTGCAAACTGACTTAAGCATTGGCCGTTCTTCTCTTTATAAGAACCATACGCATTGTTTTTAAAGTTACTGAAGTACACGAAATCTACTCTTTTCATTGGCGTAATTAAAATAATTTTTGCATGTTCATTCAAACTACGCAATTTATTTACAATGGTCCTAAATGCACCATAAACAGTTCCATTTCCAGTATTATTTTCATAATCACTAAAGCTGCCAAGCGGCTGTCCTGCCCACCAATCATTGGTTCCCAAAAAAACCGAATACACATCTGCTTTTACCAATCCAAGCTGATCAATTTGTGAAGCAATTTGAATGGCCGTCCAGCCATTATGGCCCTGGTTCGTATAATGAATGTTTGGTAATTTTTCAACGACTCTTGTCATATATCCTTTGGTAACACGATTGCCTGTTTCGTCGGCATGTTCATTCAAATAAGTAATGGAATCTCCAATGGCTACCCAAGAAGTTTCTTTAGCGGTAAAAGAAAATTGAAACACAATAAAAGTAGCGATTAGCAGTATTTTTTTCATTTTATCTATATTTTTTATTTGACTTATTTTTTTTATGACAAAGCGTTTAAAATAGATACTATTCATTAAAATAGTTATCAAAGCCTTTAGTTTTATAAATTTCAACTTTATTATCTTTTAAAATTGAAATTAATACCTCGGCATGATTTTTTAACGCCAATTTTTTTGCATCCTTAATACTTAGGATACTGCATGCTGTTGATAGCCAATCAGCAATTAAACCATCGCTAGCTATAGCGGTGACATTTTTAGGGGACGTAATTCCATAACCAGTTACTGGATTAATAATATGCGAATAACGAATGCCCTCTTTTTCAAAAAATTGAAATAGGTCGCCAGAAGTTGCGACCGCCTTATTTCTAAACTTTAAGGTTTTAGGTAATATATCTTTAAAAGAACGAGGTACATTAATGCCTACTGTCCAAATGGTTAAATCATTTTTAGGTTTACTTGTTACTATTTTCCCTCCAGCATTTACTAAACAATTGTCCAATCCATTTTCTTTTAAATAATTGACAATATACTGAGCAACATATCCTTTACCAAGACTACCTAAATCGATGCGCATTCCTTTGTGTTTTAAATAGACAGTATGAAATAGGCTGTCTAAGCTAATATCGTCAGCACTAATGAACTTTTTTGCTTCCATTACCGCTTTTTTCTCTGGAAATATTTTTGATTTTCTAGCATTTCTCCATAATAAACTTAAAGGGCCAATAGCGATGGTATAAGCGCCCTTAGTTTGTCTTGAGGCTTCTTTACCAATCTTTAAAATATGCTCCAAAAAGGGGCTAATAGGCATGGGTTTGATGCCTGCATGCTTATTTATTAGACTAAGCTCGCTTGTGCTATCATAGTCACTTATTAAATGAACCAGAGAATCAACTATTGAAATACACTTTTGGTTAAATAAAGCCACTTTGGCACTATCGTCATCAATAATAGTTATACCAAATGGAGAACCCATTTTATTCGTATCATAAACCCACTTCTTTGTTTGCGCATTTAGGGTGGCAAGTCCAATAAAAATTAGACAAATTGATAAACCTATTCGATTTTTGAATTTAATAAAATGCATCATTATAATTTAGGAATATTTTCATCCATCCAATTAAGTCGAGCAGTGATCCAATTTTTAAAATAATCAAGCTCCTCTTCATAGGTAGTTCTATTGACAGCGTCAGCGTCATTAAAAGGCAATTGCACCCCAAGTATATTCCATCTCATAAAGTGTTTTTCAATGCTGTTTCTTTTGTTTAGCATTGATACATTATCAGTAATTATTTTATTGATATGCGCATTACTGAAATGGGTAGTTCTAAGTGTTGACCACCTTTGTTTTATTTGGCCTTTGAAAGCAGGATCTTGTAATAATCTATGCCACCAAAAATGAATCTGCCAGGTATCAGTCGAAACATAGTCATTAAAATTAAACATCCAATTATCGGTAGTAGCTAAATTATAATTATCATGATTCCCAAATGCAATATTAAAATCCCATATGGGACCCATCTTTAATTTTCCACCCCTTGGCTTATTTAAAAAAGTACTTAACCTATAACCATCTGGATTATGAGCTAATTCATTTAATAAAAGGTAATCGACAAAGCTTGGAACATCAATATAAGCTGCATAGCCTTCTGTCGGATCTTTAAAGTTACTGCTGACTAAACTTGCTTCAAAATCATCCACATATTTTTTTATGAATTTCTTTTGTTCAGCAGTAATATTGATTGCACTTGGATAATCGTAAATAAAATAAGTTTCAACCCCTTGTTTATATGAATAGATGGGGTATTCTGGTCCTAAGATATTACCAGCAGTATCATAATTAGAACGCCAACTCATGTTTTCGGTATAAGTAGCATCCGCGTCCCAACCTTCAATTGTATTGTCACCAGCCGATTTATCTATTTTAAAAATATAACCACCAGAAATATTAGGCTGGGCATTGTCAGTAGAACTCATTTTAGCTAGGTTCAATCTCCCCTCCGTACGTTTTATTTTTTCCATTGCAACATACAACCCATCATAAAGACCGTTCATATATAATTCAACAAATTTGGTTTTTGCAGCATACATACCAATTTCGTTTGATAATTGATAAATTAATACATTCCTTAAAAGTGACTTATCCGTAGCAGGCGCATATAAAATAAAATCTTGATCCACAGGGAATCCTAAAAAATTGGTATTTACCTCCTTGCCCTGAGCATCTCTAAGTTCAATACCATAAGATTTTTGATCAAATAATCTATAGGAGGTAGAACCCCTATACTCAATCCCAATATAGCTTGAAAAAAGGACCGAGTCGTTTTGACGCACTTCTAATTTTGATGTTACTTTAGGTTCATTGACAATTTGATTATTTAATGTTTCAATATAAATAGCAATATTTTCATCTGAATTAATAGTTGGGAATACTACTTCGTTTTGAAGATTTTTTTTACACCCTACTAAAAAAATACTAAAGAATAAAACTGCAATGATTGTTTTAATTTTTTGCATATTTTAATATTTTCTTTGCTTTTTAAAATTAAATTCAATGTCTAAACCAAAAATATAATTGGTAAGAAGTAGTTTATGGGTATAATCTGGTTGCCAAATAAAATAAGGATTAAGTTTTAATTTATTCAAAGCTTCATATTTAAAGCCAATAGAATTTTGCCACCAGTTAATATTTATATTATTATCAAGTTTATAAAACGGTTCTAAATAGGCATAAAATTCACATTTCTTTGATAAATCAGACTTCCATGTCAATCTTGGTCTAAAATAAGATTTAGAATTATAGCTCGTTTCAATATCTACAGTGGTAGCTTGTTTTTGATATTGAACCATTGGCCGTAATAAAAATTTATGATTACCAGATTTTAGTTGAGCTTCAACACCCAATGCATATCTATAATATAATAAATTATCAATCATCGCTAATCTAAAGTTTGACTCAACACTAAATGATTTACTTAATTTTTTTTCTAAAATTAAATATAAATATGACCCTTTAAAAGTAGATATATTATCTGTTCTTCTTATACGATATTGTCCACTTATTGAAAAACCATTACTCAATGGCTTTTTTACACTTACTCCAAGCCATAGCTGCGAATTGAAATGATGCTGTGAAAATAAAGTCATTTTTAATGACAAGAAAAATAAAGATAAAAAAAAAGATTTCTTATTCATGTATAACTAATCATTATAATAAACTATGAGGGCTGCTATATCTTTTAATAAATCTAATGACTCTACTTCAACTTTTTTTATTGCAAGGCCAGTTCTTTTGGACAAATCTAAAAGTAATTCGGTGTTATCTGCTTTGGCTAGTAAATCGAGTCGGTCATATATTACTTTTTTTCTGCTTTCCCTTTTAGCCACCCAGTTTGATTCAATAACTATCACAGAAACTAGCATTAGCAAATTAATAAATAAAATTTCATACCAAGGGCCGATAATCATGGAATTAAGCAAACCAATAGCAATTGATAAAAATAAATAGGTCATTTCAGTTATATCAACACTTTCTGTCCTATAACGAAGCATCGAGAATACAGCGAATAAACCAAATGCTGCTCCCATAGACATTTCAACTTGATTTAGTAAAAATGAAATGATAAAAATGATCAAATTGAAAGAAAAAAAAGTAAAAAAGTAATCACTTTTTTTATGACTGTAAAAATAGATTCCTTTAATGAATGCAAATATGGTAATACTATTCAAAATAAATCTAGATACAAAATCTAGGGTAAACAATTTTAATTCAAAAGGTTGTGAAAAAATGGTAGCTATCATGAGGCTATATTTATTTTTTTTAACGACTTTAGAAGTGGGTTAAAGTTATTGTGTTTTATAGATTGGTCTAAACTGGTGAGTGCAAAACAATATTTACTTAGTGATAAAGGGTATTTTTTTAACTCTTTTAAAGCAACCATTACAGGAGATTTTACTTCATTTTCTTGCTTAACCTCAATAAAAATAAAATCACCAAACATAGTTTTTTTAAAATCATTGGCAAATGACAATTCAAAATCGAATGTAACACGTTCTTGATTATCTTTATGTTTCAAGCAGATGCGCTTATATTTTACCAATACCACTTCTTTCAAAGTATCCAAATTATAAATATTGTGTTTATTTAAAAAAAGAACAACCTTTGGTTGTTCAAATAAACGTTCAGTAATAGCTAAATTTAGTCTAAATTTTTCAGTTCTACCTTTATTACTCTTACACTTTATTTCCAAAAAATGATCATTGGTGTCTAGATAGGTTCTTGTCCTTATCTTATATCTTGGTAATTTACCTTGGTGATGTGTATAATAGGCATCTCTTTGAGCAGTATCAAAATATACAGTTTCATAATATCGAAACAGATTACCCTCTTTAGAGACTACCTCATATTCCTTAACTAAATTTTTTAATAACTGTGTCGCATCAGTAAAAGAAAGCACAAATTTAAAGTCTACCCGGTTTAATAAAAAAGGGGTATTGTCTAAATTAACTTGATTGAAATTAATTAAAGCTTCTTCTATATTTGAATGGGAACTAGGCAATCAGATTCGTATTTTATTTACTAAATATACAAAAATAATAAAACCAATTATCAATCTGGTTTTAACTTTATCTTTGTAAATATTTGTAAATGAGGGAGCGCTAAAACAGATAAACTAATAAATAGCAGTGTAAAAATACCAGAAGCATCTTTGCTATTTAAAGTTAGAAAAGTAATATAAATGAAGCCAAACCAAGCCATAATTGAAAATGGAGCAGCTTTAAATAATAAACGCTTCCATCCATAGAAATCATTGGGTAAAGTAAATGTGATTCTTATTTTGTCAAATGACAACAAGGAGTGCCAAAAACCAAAATAAAAAGCAAAACAAAGCCATAGCGGCATATAAAAAGCAAAAACTACTAGGGTAAGTTGTTGGAAAACTAAATAGTAATAATGTTTAGTTTTTGAAAAAAAATGGTTTTTAAAAAAGAATAAAATGGAATAAACTATAAATAAACCCAAGAGCGTAAAAGGATAAATTTTATGCGCTAAACCAATTAATAGTTTTTCATTAAATGCAGCGGGCTCCATTCTAATAAATATTTCTAAAGCAAATTCGATATTCTTAGAAAGCAATAATAAAATCCATAATAGACCAATAATTGAATATGCTATTTTATGAATTGGCTTTTCCGTTTTACCCAACCAATCAATTTCTCCAAAATGATAAGCAGTTATAAGAATAAAAATTACTAAAGCACCTAGAGGGAAAAAATACCAAACGAAAGCATAACCAACAATATTTGCAATATATTTTAAAAGAAATATTTTTTGATTACTTTTCTCTTTATGTAAATGTTGATCAATGTATAAATCTAATGCCCCATGAGGAACACCAAAAATAATTAGTACAAAAATTAAAAAAGAAATTTGTGTACCATTATTAAAAAGAAAAAATCGTTCTATGAGAAATAAAATAAAAGCAAATAATATTAAGTAAATACGAAGTTTTATTTGCATGGATATTAATTAAAAAAGGGGCAAGTTAGTTACTTGCCCCTTAAACGTTATTTTACTATAATTAAGCAGCTTTTCTACTTAAGCTATAAATAACCAAACCAAAACCAATTTTATTGACAGCATCTCCAATATTGTAAATAACATTCATGTCAATTCCAATATTTTTGAAGCTAGCATACCATTGTCCATCAGCAGTTCCGATTAAATATCCTAAAGGATAAATAGCCCAACCAACTAATACGAACCAACCTAATGCTGCATTAGCAGATGCTACAGCAGTACCAGCTCCAGTTGCTAATTTCTTAACATCTCCTAACCATACTTCATATACAATGTAGAAGTAAGCAATAGCACTTAAGGTTCCCCATAAAGTTGCTTGTGCTGGAGCAACGGCTTCTCCCCAATATCCTGTAACAAGCATTATTACAGAAGCTAAAATCATTTTCCATAATAAACCTGCAGTACCGCCCGCTTTTTTTGTGATTAAATAGAATTCAACACACATTAAAGGCACAGTCAATAACCAGTCTACATAACGGAAAAATGTAGGACTATCATGCGTCTCTAAATAATAACCACGCATGTAGTAATAGTGTACAGCAGCGATAAAAGTGATTAACCCAGATACAAGAACAGAAGTTCTCCATTCTTTACTTGTGTTGTTCAATTCTAAAAAGAAAAATACTGCTGCGGCCATCATAGCCATAGTACCAATGAAGAAAGTAAAAGACACATAATCAGTCTTTGCAATCGCCATTGATGCATCAAGAAGAAATAAATGATTCATATGTTTGAGTTTTAGTGAACAATTTAGATTCAAATTTAAAAAAAATAAATCCCTATTTTAATTAGATAAATCTAATAAAATAGAATATTTATATTTCAAATTTGTCATTACAAGTTAAATAATTTTTAATAAAAAGTTAAAATAAATTGTTAAAAAATATAAAATTTATAATAAAATAAGTGATTGTTATATAAAAAGTAGGCTAATTTATTAAAAAAATAAACAAAAATGCTTTTTCCCCTTGTTCCATAAGCTGGATACTGTTGTATTAGAAAAAGTTCGGTGATCCTATTCTAGTAGCTTTGGCTTATCTTATTTTACAGCCATTATTTGATTTTTTTTCGCGCCCAGTAAAAGGTATTTTTTGCTATGCCTTATCAATTAGGCCCTATCCATTAAAACCAGTTTTTCCCTTTTCGGAGGCAATTAGTAAAAAAAGTTAAGTTAACGCTGCTTCTTAATATTTCATAAAAAGTAATCTTTTAATTCTAATTTTGCTTGCGTATTCGATTATTGAAATACTTAGTTTTTCAAATGGATAAAAGATGCTTTTAAAAAATTGAATCGGATAAATAGACGCATAGGGCATTGTATTTTGAATAAATAATAGGAATAAAGGTCGATGAATAAGAATGCTGAATATATTATAAATCAAGAAGGAATTGCACTATACTACAATAAGGTGCTATCTGATGATGATATCAAACAAATACAAAATGAACTTTTTAATAATATAAAATGGGAAAATGAACGAGTTATCCTATTTGGAAAAGAAATCATTACAAAAAGAAAAGTTGCATTTTACAGTGACCCATCAATAATTTATAGGTATTCTAGCAAAACAAAAATTGGGTTAACTTGGGAGGAGCCTCTTATTAAAATTAAAAACATCATTGAATCCATCACTAAAGAAATTTACAATGCCTGCTTGTTAAATTTATACCATGATGGGGAAGAATCGATGGGCTGGCATTGTGACAATGAAAAAGAGATAGTGGCCAATAGCTCCATTGCCTCTCTAAGTATAGGCGCATCAAGAAAATTCGCTTTTAAACATAAAATAACCAAAGAAACCATCTCGATTCAACTTGAGAACGGATCTCTCCTTGAAATGAAAGGAACCATTCAGAAGAATTGGTTGCATGCACTACCAAAATCAAAAAAAATTAAAGCCCCTAGAATTAATTTAACTTTTAGGCAAATGTATCCCCTAAAAGATTATTGAATGAAAAATAGTAAAAATAAAACAGTTAAAAAAAGCAATCTGCCCACAAAAATTTGCCTGTATTGTAATCGTAGTTTTACATGGCGCAAAAAATGGGAACAACAATGGGAACAAGTTTTTTTTTGTAGTGAAGCTTGCAAAAAGAAAAAATTTATACCTTCAAAAAAATAATTTTACCGTTTACTTATCTTATTCATTGAAATAGTCTTTTGCATGGAACACTTGAATCTATTGATATTTGCACTCCTTTTCATTAAATGCTTCTGACTTACCCCACTATTTACACGCTTACGCCATAGGTTAAAACTATTACGTTTTAATTCTGAGCGCATTAATTTAATGGTATCCGCTTCAGCTAATCCAAATTGAATGGTAATTGCCTCAAAAGGGGTACGATCTTCCCAAGCCATTTCAATAATTCTATCGATGTCAATTCTTTCCATTCAAGCTAATTTAACATTTTAATGACTTTGCCTTTAAAATGATAAAGCTAGCACTGCATCTTAATAAAGAAAAATCAAACAAATATCCAAAAAAAATGGCTATAAACTTACCTTTTAGAATTAAAATTTAGATTTGAAATTTTTGATACTTTATGAATTAACTCTTTTTGAAAAACTTGCTCAATCGATTTCACCTCTCCTAATGGTTCAACACCTGCGCCAATCATAGCATACCAAATTTGATGAGAATCATTAATTTTTTGCCCGTGGCTCGTCCATTGTGTTTTAATTACATCACCTCTTCCATGATCTGTTGTAATTAAAATAGTTGTTTTCCCCTTATAATCCGGATCTGAATTAACAAAATCATAAATAGATTTGAGATAATCATCAAAACGATGAGCCGCTTTTAAATATTCTGGATAGTTCCCAGCATGGGCTAATTCATCTGTATCACCAAAAGATACATACATTGCATTTGGTTTATTTTTCTTTAAATAGAATAAAGAAAGATATTTAATGTAGACGTCCATAGCCTCTTCTCCAAATGGGTGGTAACTTTCATTGATTAAATCAGCAATAAATTTAATTTCTCTGTCTTTTAAAAGTAAACTATCCACCTGATTGCCATTAATAACTGGGAAACCTGCTCTTTTTTCATTTAATATTCTTTTAAAGGCATCCCAGGCTCCAAATGCAATTACCTTGTTCTTGTAAAAGGGCAATGTATTTAAGTACTCGAAGAAATTGGTATTTGGATTAGGCTGGTATTCGTTTGAGTTAATTGCGGTATCTACTTGCCCAGTTAAAATTTCACTATACCCAGGATAAGAAAACCAATATGGATTTGAATTATCTACCAAACTCCCTTGGTTTCTATTCCCATGAATTTGTCCTTTTTCTGCTAGGGTTGACCAGAAAAATGGCAATAATTTTTTTCTACTTTCTTCTATTGTTGAACCACCAAAATTATTTACTGTTTTTACACTGTCTCCTTTTTGAAATACCTTAAATTTCATCACCTCATTATCTACCCCTTTAAAAACTTCCTGCCAGCGCAAACCATCTGTGGTAATTACGATTATTTTATTATTTTTTATAGTTTGAGCTTCCACATTTCCCTGTAAAAAAAATACAAGTGTTAATATAAAGAAAATTCCTTTGTTCATAATTTTACTATTTGTTTAAAATTATAAATCAATTTAAAATAATAGGTATATGATATATTATTAAATAATTAAATTTTAAAAATTAATACTTTATAATATTGATAAAAGTAAAATTAAAGCAATTGAATAATTGGACTTTCCTCCCATAGCATCATTGCATTAATTAATTTAAGTTTTACAAAGTTCTTTAAATCTTTAACTTTGATAGGTTGCTCAACTATAATACCCGATCTTAAAAGTGATGCTCTTCGCGTACCCATCAATAAAGGTTGATATGGTGTAATCCACTTTACCCCATCAAAAAAAACTAGGTTTGCATAACTAGCATCTTTTATTTTCCCATTTTCAGTCATAATTATTTCGTCAGTGCCTGCATTAATAAGTAACTCTTTTATCCAATTTCTATCTGAATATTTAAATGGATATTGGTTATTGCCAATGTCTTGTATGGAAATAGTATGAATTTGTTTAATCTCATAAGGCTCAAATTCTATATTGACTTTCCCAGTCAAATCATATTGGAGACGACATTTGTATGTTTTTTCATCTAAAGGAGGTTTTATAGCCTCTGCTTCAATACATTTGGATAATACAATAGATGTATCGGCACGCAATTCATTAAGGGTGAAGTTGACCCTTTGTTGATGAAAAGCAAGATTTTCAGTCAACCCATTTTTATACCTTATTGTCTCAAAAAGCGGGTACATATACTTTCTCTATCATTTCATTATATTCTTTTAATACATCACTTTGAGCGGTAATTCCTCCACCGCTTCTATATATATGATTAGATTGAAGATATCTAATTAAAACACAACTATCTAAGTTGCTTCCATCAAAATAACCAGCTACCCCGGTGAAATAGCCTCTTTCTTCTTTTTCTGCTTGCCTAATTATTTCTTTGGTTTTATTTTTAGGTGCACCAGAAATTGATCCCGCTGGTAATAGATCAAAAATAATATCTCCAATAATTTCATTAAAATTTATGGCAAGTGTTCCTTGAATTTCCGAACTAACTTGTCCAATAGTGCCTTCTTGTGTTTTAATCTCTTCGTAATAACGATATTTGGTAACAATTACATTATTTGCAACCTTACTTAAGTCATTTCTTATTAAGTCAACGATTGTTGCATGCTCTGCAATTTCTTTTTTATCAGCTAATAGTATTGTTTTAGCATTGGGTAGGTTTGCATTGATAGTGCCTTTCATCGGCTTCGAAATAATTTTCCCATTTTTTATTTGAATGAAAGTTTCTGGCGAATAGGATATAAAATGGTCTTTAAAATAACATACATATTTAGATTGTGCATGATCAGCAATCATGTTTAATGACAAATTAGTTTCAATATTGGTGGCTGTTGTTAAGTTAACTAAAAAACTATTCCCATATTCTATCTCTTTTTTAACATACTCAAATTTTTCACAATAGTGAGAAAATGATATTGGCTTTTTAAGGAATAGATTTGTATTATTAAATAAATGTTGAGGTAATTTATTTGAAATCTTATTGGTAAACCCATTAAAATTAAATTCAAAATCTAGAATCGGTTCATCGAGCCTCCAGCATAAAGGTTTAATACATTCAAAGTCAATTAAAAAAACAAAAGGAGTCTTTTCAAAGCCCCATTTGTTTAGTTGCAATTGAACAGGATGTAACATAAAATTATAAATTAAATGTTCGAAATTTATTGCTAAGTAAGTTAAATGATAGCTTGTTCAACATATAAATATTTACAAGAGCCGGTTGTATTTGTTAGATTGATGAAAATCAAATTCAAGTAAAAGTAAAAAAACTTATACAGACCTAATATAAAAATAATATTGGAAGAGAGAATTAGTATAAATAATTGATATTCAATAAGTAAGATTAATATCAGCAAAATAAAATAAAAATGTTTATGCTTTAAAGTAAAATTTTACCTCTATTGATTAAATTTAAAATGTTATGAATCGATGAGAACTTAAACTATTTTGAAGTTCAATAATTATTAAATACCATACTAACCAGAGTCCCAAAATTTTCTTTACTCTTAATTAGTAATTTAGCATTCATTAATTTTATAATATTTCTTATAATTTGAAAACCTATACCGTTTCCAAATTTATATTTAGGTAAAATTTCAATATTATCTTTAGGTTTACCTGAGATTAAAAAATTTGCCATTGCTTCAGACATTCCACAACCGTTATCTTTAATATTTATTACATATTGTGTTTTTCTTTGTTCTAGAGTTATACTAATACAAACTTTATCAGAGGATTTTATTGCATTTATTAAAATATTATATAATAATACCCTTAATGGATCGGGCCAATTCAAGATTTTTGTACCAATAGGAATATTATTATTTAATTCAATTTGTTTATTTTCAAAAAACGGGATTAGGTAATAAATTAATTTTTCTACTAGTTCATAAAGATCAACTTCTTGAATATCATATAATAAATTGGTACTATCATATTTAACCCAGTTTAACATATTTTTGGTTAAATATTCTAACTCTTTGCTAGTATTTGCAATTTCTTGAATTGTATTTTGTAAACCAATGTCTTTTGTTTTATTAATCAAACTATTTGCGGTGATGTGTAAATACTTTAATGGTATTAAAACATCATGATTCACAATTGCTAATACTTGATCTTTTGCTTTATTCCTAGCGGTTAAGTATTTATTAATCTTGACTAAAGATTTTGTTTTTAAATTTATTTCTGTTTCTAATTCAACTTGTCTTTTTTGATATGAAATTGTTTTATATCTAGAATAAAATACAAAAGTTGAAAAAATAATCACTGTGTAGTAAAAAACAGCAATAGGATGAAGTGCAATTGGATAATTAATATAAAATGGAATAATAATTTGTCCATATTTGGTATTGGCAGTATTTCTCCATCTAAGATAAATTTTATATTGTCCATAGGATACTTCATCTAAATGAATAATAGGATTATTTAGTAAGATATTATTCCATAACCCATTTTGTCCAAATCTATATTCTAATATTATATTTTGTTCTGGTAACATACCCGAAACGGCTAAAAATATATCTATAGTTTTAGTTTTACTTGAAAAATTATTACTTTGAGCTAATGAATTTGTAGTAGTATTGTCTAATGCAATTTTATCTATATAAACATGAGGCTCTATGTTTTTTAAAGATTTTATATTTATATCATACGGATTAAATTGAATTAACCCGTCAATACCAGGAAATGAAATATTATCATTAGGCAAAAATAGAGCACAAGGAGTACATCCTCCATTCATTTCTAAAATATCGATGCCATTTAACTTTCCAAAATAAGAATATTTGACACTATCTACTCCATGAAACCAATAATCTAATACTGATTTTTTAGGCCCCGTAAATAATCCCTTATTAGTATTAATCCAAACATTTTGCTCTTTATCTTCTATAAAACAATGTGCATATTTCAAATAGGCATTGGGATCCATCGGGAATTTTTTAATGGTATCATTTTTATAAATATATATCCCTCCTCCATAAGTTCCAATTAAAAAATAATTATCAATTTTAAAAATGCTCCTAAAATTTGCCTTAGATTTGTCTCTAAAAAATAGCTTAAAACTATTTTTTTTAAAATTATATTTATAAAGTCCGTCAGAAGTAGCTACTAATAACTCATCATTGTTTAATTTTTTTATATCAAATACAATGAAATTAATTGGCGTATGTAAAAAATTTAAGAGATATACCCATTCATTTTTATTATTCTTTTTGGCTACCCCTTTATTACTAATTAGATACATTAAATTATTAAATTCAATAAAAACATTTCTGTAATGTATATTTTTATTTGTAATTTTAAGTAATTTACTATGGGTAATATCATACTCATGTATCCCATCTAAATCTGTAAAATAAAGTATATTTTTACTTGAAATGAAAGTAGCAGGTTCAGCTCTTTTTTTAAAATAAACAGGGGAAGTCTTGGATGATTTGCCAAATATTGGCCCATCATTTAACTGTATATTTCCATTTTTTAATAATACCTGCGCGTAAACACTCTGAATTTTATTGGGTGAAAAATTATTTGGTTTTATTCTATTGAAATATTTTGGTCTGCAAATTAATACACCTTTATTAGCAGAACCAAGATATATGTTTTGAGTAATGCTATCAATTTGTACAAAATTGTAATAATCATTTATTAGTAAATTATCGATTAATACTTCAAAAGAAAATTTATTTTGTTTATAGTTAAGTCGATATAATTTATTTTGATTAATAATGAAAACATCCTCTTTAGGTGTATTTTGAAAAATATTTAAAATTTCATCTTTTTTAAAATATATTTCAGATTGTTTAATTTTATGAAGTTTTGTTATGAAGGATTTATTTATTTTATTAACTGAGATAACAATTTCAAATAAATTATTATTATCAACTAAAAATAAATGATCGCCTATTTGAAACCCTTGTGCTTTTTTATTCACTTCCATTAATGGTTCTAATTTGTTATCATTGTATAGAAGTAAGATTCCATCATTGATTGAAAATATTTTATTATTTATTTTGAAAGTTTTATAATTATTACTAAAAAAGGTCGTCTTTGAATTATTTAACTGAATAACTTTATTCTCATTAGTATTAGAAATACTTTTTCGGATATTAAATTTTTCCTCAATGAATTCATTTAGATTATTACTGGTTGAAGATTTTTTTCGAATTTTAATATTATTTTCATTAATTAAAAAACTAGTTCCATTTGTGATTTTACCAATCAGCTTGTTATCATCTGTTTTTAATAAATAACTTATTCTGTTATATTCAATTAATATTTCTTCGTGATCTTCAAAAGTTTTAATTTGATGTCCATTATACCTAGATAATCCAGACTCTGATACTATCCATAAAAAGCGATGCTGATTGTCAAATTGTAAACCTTTAATGAGATTACTTGGTAAACCACTTTCTGAATTTAACCACTCAAAAGAATAAGATCTTTGTGAAAAAATCGCAGTTACTTCAAGTAAAAAAAATAAGAGAAAAAAATATTTTTTAGAAGTTAATTTGATACACATGTGCCAATTGTAAAAGATGTGGAATTGATTCAACTCTTAATTTATAAAAAATAATTGATTTTATAGTAGAAATAGTGTTCATCTTAAGCCCTAATAATTTGCTTATTTCTTTGGTTCTATATCCTTTTAACAAATAATGTAAAACTTCCAATTCTCTATATGCTAATATAGAAAATGGATTGGAATTATTATCAAAAGAATTTGAAAACTCTAAAGGTATAGAGTTAATAAAATTTTCAATATGTAATTTAATTTCCTTCTCACTTACTCCTTTATATAAATAGGAATGGATTTGAAATTTATTTAAAATTTTCCCATAAACTTCAATAGGTTGCATAGAATGAATTAAAATGGATAATTTAGGATATTGTTGATTAATATCACTAATTATTTCTAAAGCGTTCCCATCTGGTAAAATTATATCTAAAATTAAATGGGTGTATGTTGTATTTTTAAGCGCTTCTATTAATTGAGCACAATTTTCCACTTTATCAACAACTTCAACATTTAAATGATTTATCATGGTGCTCAACCCCATTCTAACAATACTGTGATCATCTGCAATAATTACTTTTAATTCCATTTAGGGGATATTAATTTAATATTCAATTGAAAATAGGTAAAATAATTAAATTTTATAAATAAAAAAAACAATTTTATAAAAAAGCATTGGAATTTTAAAATTAAATACTATTTTATAATTACAAATGAGCAAGAAAAATAGTAATATTAGTAAATAAAATACTAGAATGAATATAATTTGGAGTCATTAATGGTAAATAAATTAAGAGTAAAAAAATTAATTTGGAATCATTTTTTTTGTAAAATATAATAGTAATCTAAGGCGGTATTTCTAGTTGTAGGATTTAAAAATTGAGCATTCAATGTGCTAACATGAAATGATGAAATTTGAGTAATGGTTTTAAAATTTTTATATAAATTAGAATCAACTGTTTTTTTATCTATTAAAACATAATCAGTTTCCTTTAATTTACCTAGGTCATCTATATTTTTAAAACTATAATTGCTATAAAAATCTAGGCTTCTTTCCCCATAAATTTGGTAAAGATAAAATGAATTTTTACTTAATTTATTTTTGGCAATAAATTGGCTCACTTTATTGCCTAATTGATACTCTAATAATTTTGGATAGAAAAATATACTTAAAAAAAGATTGGTTGTCAATATTACAAATAAACCAAATTGTATCGTTCTTGGAAGAGTACTTTTATTACTATAAGTGAAATAAATAAAAACAATTATTAAAACAATTAATAAAGTGATAGAGATTAATTTGAAACTTGGAAATGGGAATAATATTATTGCACTTAATAGAATCAAAATAAGGATGTAAATGAATGTATTAATATAATTAATCACATTTTTAAATAGACTATTTTCATTGTTTAGTAGAAATGTATGGATACATTTAGCACTAATAATTGAAATAAAAGGTAAAACAATATAAATATAATGTGGGAGCTGATAATGACTAATACCCAATGCACAGTAGGTAATAATAAAACCTGGTGTACTTATCCATTCATCATTTGAAACAACTTTAAATTTATTTTTAGCAAATTTGTAAAAATCTAATACCAATCCAAGAATGAAAAAAAGTGTCCATGGCAAAAAACCCCAGATAAGGTTTTGGAATAAAAAAAAGAAATTGTCATTCTCATGCCAAACACTTTCTCCAGTAATCCTACCAAAACTTTGAGTCCAATAGAAAAATCTTAGCCCTGAAGTGCCAGCCTTTTCATACATTATTTTTTCAGGATGCAAATCGAACTGCTGATACAACCCGATATCCATTGGAATTAGCAAAATGACAATAATAATTACTCCAATAAGATATTCCCATCTAAATAATAATTTAAAGTTTTTATGTATTAAAAAATGAGGTGCAAAAGAAAATATTGGCACCATTAAAGCGATAGGCCCTTTAGTCATCATGCCAAATGAAATTGCAATAAAGGCCATTATAAAAGAACCCCAATTTCTATTTTTTAACCAATCTGCAAATTTCCAAATACCTAAAATTACCCAAGCCATGAGCATGGTATCAGTTCTTACATCATGTGTAATTAAAAACATAGCTTGTGAACTAGCTAAAACTAATGCCGCTAAAAGCGCTATTTCTTGAGTGTAATAAATTAAGGTGAATTTATAGGTACTATAAATAGCTACTATAGCCATTATAATGGAAGGGAGCCTAAAAGCAAAATCATTAATACCAAAGAAATACATACTAACTGAACTTATCCAAAAAAGCATGGGTGGTTTATCCAGATAATCCTTTCCTTGGTCAAAAATTTGTAGAAAGTTTTTATTTAGCAACATTTCCCTTGATATATTAGCATATTGAACAGAGTCAATTTCCATTAGTGGGATTGTAATACTTCCTACTACGTAAATTAGTACACATCCAATAATGATATATAGGTAATTATTAGAAAGTTTATTTTTAGAAATCATTGCAATAATAATTAATTGTTAACAATATTTTTGGGTCAAAAAAAAAGCGTTTTATAATTAAATTGTAATTTGACACTTTAAATTTCGTAAATTTACACAATGATTATTAATAAAATATCCATAATTATACCAGCTTATAATGAAGAATCTACAATTTCAATTATTGTAGACAAGATAACTAATTTAGTTTTAATTGATAACATAAAGAAAGAAATTATTATTGTAAATGATAGTTCAACAGATGATACAGATAGAATAGTAGAAAATATTATTTCTAGGCAAAAGGGAAGTGAAATTATATACATAAAGCATCATAAAAATCTAGGAAAAGGTGCAGCAATTCATTCAGGAATAAAAAATGCTACAGGGGATTATTTGATGATTCAAGATGCAGATTTAGAATATGATCCGAACGAAATTAATACCCTATTAAAACCCATAATAGATGGCTATGCTGATGTAGTTTATGGTTCTAGATTCATAGGAGGTTCAGCACATAGAATTTTATTTTTTTGGCACACCATTGGCAATAAATTTTTAACCTTTCTGTCCAATTTTTTTACAAATTTAAATTTGACAGACATGGAAACCTGCTATAAGCTTTTTAAAACTAGTATTATAAAAAATATTATTTTAAAAGAAAAAAGATTTGGGTTTGAACCAGAAATAACATCAAAAATAGCAAAAATAAAAGGCATTAGAATTTATGAGGTCGGGATTTCCTATTATGGAAGAACCTATTTGGAAGGGAAAAAAATAAATTGGAAAGATGGTTTTAAAGCTATTTATTGTATATTAAGATATAATTTATTGCCTTAAAAGGGGGAATTTAAAATATTAATTTTTAATTCCACTGAACTTTAAAACACACAATAAGCTGTTAACTTTATTGTATGAATATTATCCTATTTGATGGGTTATGTAATTTATGCAATCGTATAGTACCTATTTTAATAAAGTATGACAGCAAGGACAAACTATCTTTTTCGGCACAACAATCAAGCGCTGGAATCATTATAATGAATAAACATAAATTGAATTCGAAAAACGAATCTGTGGTATTTATAAAAGGAAAAGATGTATTTTTTAAATCTAATGCTATTATTGAAATTGCAAAATTAATTACAGGTTGGCCTAGTTTATTTAAATATTTAACTTTTTTCCCGAAAACTTTTAGAGATGTGGTCTATGATTTTATTGCAAAATATAGGTACCGCTTATTTGGAAAAAAAAGTCATTGCACCGTTCCTTCTCCATCACAATTGAAAAAATTTGTTTAAATAGTCTTCAAATATAAAAACACCCTACTTTCAAGCATGGTCTTTCTATTCTGGATCAAAATGAGCATTTTTTTAAAAGATGCTTAAGTTTTTCCATGTTATTTATTTTATAGCCCTCTAAATTTTCTATACTTTTTTCTGTCTCTTTGATAAATATGGATCAAGATTTTATTCAAAGGCCATTTATGATGACCGTATAAATTAAATAAATAAGACAAAGAGGCCTGTTTTAAATCTTTTATGCTTGCTTTAATATAATAACGTTGCCAATACGTCCTAGAAAATTTTACAGCTAATTCAAAAAGTATCTCCTTCATTAGTTTTTCCGGATCTTTTTCCAATTTTTCCAAATAGATCAGCTGTGGAAAATCCTCTTTTTTTGAATACAAACCCCAATCAACAGAATAAAATTTTAAAACCATAAGATTATTACAACAGTTAATAATCTTACCTAACAGAGCAATCCTATTTAAATAATCCTGATCTACACCAACAGGAAGTAATTCTTGCTTACGCCAGAATCCGCAGTCCTCTGTCAAGCTTCTTTTATACAACCAAGTAGAAGGAGGAACATGACAGTTTGTATAGTTTTTCCCATGTGCGGGTGGGCCAATTACATGATATGCTCCAAGTGGTTTAATCAAGGCAGATAGACAGTGCACTAAATCGGATTCAGTGTGTTCCAAATAATTAATCAAAGAACTTAAATGATTGGGAAACCACAAATCATCATGTCCAACATAGGCAATGTATTTACCCTTTGCTCTTTTTAGTCCTTCATTATTGGGGCCATATTGCGATCCAACATTTTGGGGTAAATTAAACCAATGCAACCTATCATCTTTAAAGTCTTCAATCAATTTGCCATAGTCTTCCTCACAGCCATCACCTATCACTAAAACCTCAAAGTCTTTAAAATCCTGATTTAAAACACTTTTAATGGTACATCTTAATGTAACAGGTGCTTTATAAGTAGCAATAATTATAGTTACAACTGGAGTGTTATTGACCATCGGTTGTAAAATCAAATGGTATTAAATCATTCTTGACTGGTAACCTGTACTTATCAGGGGATGCTCTATTATAGGGCATGGTAGGAAAATTGATAAACTGTGCTTCATCTGTTCCTATATTTTTTACAGCATGATATACTCCCTTTGGAATAATAATTAAAGCTCTATTCCTTTCAGATACAGTGATCTTCATAAAATTTTTATAGGTTGTCGAATTTTCCCTATTATCAAAAAATGCCCATAATTGAACTCCTCTATTCACAAAAACTCGATCATCCTGCAATTTATGAAAAATCCATCCTTTAATAATTTGAGGTCTTATGGTTGCTGCATAAGCATAAACCATCGGAGCTGAACTAATGTCCCAACTTGGCCTATATGCCTCTACCACCTCACCACGCTCATCCTCAATTGGGGGAGTAGAATGAATGATAAGCCCTTCAATTTCCGCTTGCAAAACTTTTCCATCCATTGAAATGAGTTGTTTGTCTTTTTTTCCTAGGTTTTGTTCCATAAATTGCCAATTTGTTAATTTGTTGATTTGTCCAAATGTAGTAAAATATAATTTGAATAAAATCTTTTTTGCAAATACAGCCTTACTAGATTTTACAATTTTGTTAAATACTACAATACGAAAAAAATTTACTGAGCACCCTTAATATTAAGGTTGCTTTCTTAATTTATTGGCCTAGTGGAGTGTAGACTTTATAAATAAATTTAATTTAAATTGTTAAACAGAACTAAAGGTTATTTTCAAAAAAATAAAATTTTAATGATTTAGAGAAGTTATTAATTTAATAATTAGTTATATTGTTAGCAATGTGGCTGAATTTTATTAAATTACACAAAAAAAGATGTTTAAAAAATTTACAATATCCGATATGCTCATGATGCTATCTGCATTTCTATCATTAATATTTTCTGAATATTTATGGTTTAAAGGAGAAAAAGAAGCAGGGATTTTTATTGGTCTATGGGTACCCTCTATTTTAGGGTTTGCTGTACTTTTAAAATTAATAAATAATCAAAAATGATTGAAATTATACCCTATTTCGCAGCCTTGGTTACCCTCTTGTTTGGAGTGGGATTTATTTTAGCCCTGAATAAATATAGAGGAGAAAAATAAAGGCCAACTCATCTAGCATGAATAAATTATTACAAATAGCTGGTAATTATTTTGATAACTATTTCAATGCTAAAAATGTACGAAAGGTAGAATTATTGATTCTTCGTTTTGCCGTATTTGCTTTCCTATTTCATTTATTTATTATTTTTTTAGGGAATAATTTTTTTTATTTCAAGGACCTTCAGCATAGTTATATAAAAGCCATATATACACCCTTTAGTTTTATCTTGTTTTACGAGGTATTTCTTCTTGTTATCATCATTCCAAAGTCAATATCTGAATTTGTTGGCAAGCAATTTGAAGTAATTACCTTAATTACTTTGAGAGGATTTTTTCATGATATTGCAGACCTTGATTTAAAAAATTTTATTAATATTAATAATCCCGAGTTCATTAGTTTGCTATATGACTTAATGGCTTCATTAATTATGTTAAGCTTTACTATTTTATATTATAAAATTTACCATAACAATCGTAAATCTGAAGTTGTAAATGAGCTTAATAATTTTATCAATATAAAAAAATTAGTATCATTAAGTATGATATTAATTTTATTAATACTCAGTTTTAGTAGTTTTTATAATTGGAGTGCCGAAATGTTGGAGGCATTAAAATTAAAACAAAATTACCCTAATCCCAATACCGTATTTTATGCAGATTTCTTTTCAATTATGATTTTTGTTGATGTATTATTACTTATCATTTCATTTATTTATCATTTTTCTTTTTTCACAATTTTTAGAAACGCTAGCTTTATTATAACGACTATTTTAATAAGGGTGTCCTTAACTATTGGAAAGCCAATGAATTATATTATTATTTTATTTGGTTTCTTATTTTCAATTGTATCCTTTTATTTATATAGTTTGAGAAATACAAATAACAAATAGATTACCTAAAAATTGAATTGAAAATTTAACATTAAATTAATGTACTTAAAAAATACACTTTAGTCAATGCTATACATTCGCAAAAAATAAATATGCATAATTTAAAGTGCTATATCTCAATAATAGTAATTTTATTTGGCTCAAATTTATTTGCTCAAACAAATGGTGGTGAAATAAGCGGGCGTATCTATTTATCAAATAGTACACCAGCTTCCTTTGTAAATATCAAATTAAAAAATGCTGGAATTAGCACCATCGCTAATCGTGCTGGTTATTTTGTTCTTAAACAATTACCTGCGTTAGAAGATAGTATTTTTATTTCAGGTATAGGCTTGATTCCATTTCAAAAGCAAATAAAACTTCTTAGTGGTCAGCAACTTGATTTGGGTTGGATTCAACTAAATTTTGATAAAAATAGCTTGCCTAATGTTGAAATAACAGGGAGAACCTCAAATTCCTATAAAAGTGATTATAGTTATGCTGCTACAAAAACTCAAACTAACTTAGTTAATATTCCTCAATCATTGTCGACTGTAACAAAAGAACTAATCAATGACAGAATGCAATTACATTTAAACAATGCATTAGAAAATATAGCAGGGGTTACTCATTTTTCAGGATTCGAGGAATATAACATTAGGGGATTACACGCTGAAAATGCACTTTTGACGAATGGACTGAGAACATTTAACACCTTTCTTACTAGTCCATTACTAGTTAACATAGAAAGAATCGAATTAATAAAAGGGCCAGCTGCTGTTTTATATGGCAATTGCGATCCAGGTGGCACCATCAATTTGGTTACAAAGAAGCCTTTACAAGAAAAAAGATACTCCATGTTTATTGGAGGTGGTAGTTGGAATGCATTCAATGGTCAAGTTGATGCAACCGGACCTATTGGCAATAGCAAACTACTCTATCGTTTGAATGCAGGTTATGAAAGCAGCCAGTCATTTAGAACGGGGCATTTTTTGAAATCCTATCAAATTGCTCCCTCCTTCTCATATATCCCTAATAACAAATTGCAAATAAATTTAGACCTTTCCTACTCTAGAATTAATACGGTGGTTGATAGAGGGCAACCAGGATTAGAAGAGACAACTAATTTATTATCGACTCCCATCTCATTGTCCTTAATTCAACCTTCAGATTATTTAAAGGAAAATAGTTTATCTACCGTTTTATCAGCTACTTATCAAATTAATAAAAATATTAGTTTCAATACAAGTCTCTTACATTATTATACAAATCAAGCACTTTCAGAACATGGTATAGAAGATTATATCACAGATGATTCTGCATATTTAAGTTATCAGTATAGAAAAGTTCGGACCAATACAAATACATTTAGTAACTACTTAAGTTTTCATTTTAATAATGGAGAAATTAAGAGTCAATCACTTTTAGGCTACGATTTTATAAACAATACTTTAAATTCAAACAATTGGGAAGGGAGTTTATCTATGTTTGGAACCGAAGATCCTATCGTGGGTACTTTTAGTTTCTTACATCCACAGTACCTTAATCGAGCAATTAACAGTTACGACCATGTTATTGATTCATCAGAAAGTGATGAAATTGCCAATGGAATTTATACTACCCACGGTGTTTATATTCAAGAATATTTAACCTATCGTAAAGTACAATTCATGATGGGGTTAAGGGCTGAATTTTTTACTAGTGGTGTTGGAGAAGAAGATGATTTAACTAAAGTAAATAAATTACTTCCTAGAGTTGGGCTTACTTATACAGTTGCAAATAATACAAGGATATATGCAAATTATAATAGTGGCTTTGATCCCTTTGAACCCAATTCTATTACACAGGTATTTAACCAACCATTTAAACCAGTAACTAGCAATATGTTAGAAATTGGAATTAAAAATGAACTTTTAAAAAATCAAATTTATAGCAGCTTAGCTATTTATCAAATTCATGTAAATAATTTAGCAGTAAATGCAAATGATATTTCAAATCCTGATTTATTTGTACAAATTGGCAAGCAACAATCTAGGGGTTTAGAAGCGGAAATACAAGGAAATTTAAATAAAAACTTAAGTTTCAATACCAATTATTCTTTTAACCAAACAGAAATAATTAAAAGTATTAATACCAATGAAATTGGAAGTATTGCAGCAAATGCTCCTAAACACAGTAGTTCAAGTTGGTTGAAATATGAAATTTTTAAAGGAAGTCAGTCAAGATGGGGAATTTCAATTGGACATAGTCAGGTTGGTAAAAGAAATACGTTAGATACCGATTTTAACCTACCTGGATATTGCATTTTAAATGGTGGCCTTCATTATGGATATAAGCGTTTAAAATTAGCTGTCAACATCAATAATATATTAAATGAAACCTATTGGACTGCTGCCTACAATAACTTGCAAAAATGGCCTGGCGCTCCAAGAAATTTGATGTTCCGTATCTATTATAGTTTTTAAATAATTAATTATTTAAAACTAATTTTTACTTCACGCAGAATTTATATCACCCTATAAAATTAAAAAACCAACTAAAGCTTGGCCTTAGTTGGTTATCTCCTGGTATTGGGGTTGGATACAATTTCAGTTGAACTACCAAACGAATAATATTAAAGACCCAACTATCAAATTAAAAAAAGTGATTACTCTTTTATCTACCAATGTCGAAGATGATATTACTACTGGACATGTAGATGAATCTCAACTACATCAAATACTAATTTCAGAGGGCTCTAAAGCCTATTTGACAAATCATGTGGAGCAAGATAATAAGCAGCAATTTTTTAAACCTTATAAAGATTTATGCAATTCCGTAGTTGAAATAATTTTAGAATGCAACCCAAAATATAAATATCCTCATTCGCTTGCATCTACCATCATTGAAATGGCCCATTTGCAAAATTTTTTCATGAATCACCTACCCTCTCTGACAGATTTTTCAAAATCTAAGAATGAATCTGAGATCATAAAATATTTGGAAGAGCTTGTCTTTAATGCTATTCGTATTTAAAAAGTTGGGTGAGTTAAGGTATTATATATTAAGGATGGAACCTTACACTTTTGGGATGAAAAAACTCCCAGGAATGCAGAAACTCTTGATAACTATTAATGCTACTTAATATTTTTCCTTTAAATTTTCCATCTATACAAATTCCATCATAGTTCCATTGTGATCCGGTATTAACATCCCATATTGAATCCTGTTTTTTACGGAATGTCAAAATCAGCTCATTTATTCTTCTACTATAGGTATGAAAAGATGCGGTATCATTTTCTAAAAAAATAACTATTGGCTTATTAGGAAGTGAATCTTGTATAATTCTTTGTTTTGTGAGCTCATTCCAATCATAAGTTCTAGCATTATTTCCATCCTGAATGCCTATAACCCAGGACTTACTTTTCCAAGAAGCAGTATCTCTTTTTGTTAAATCTCCTTTAGATTTACCTTTGTCATAGGTGTCCATCTTTTCAAATTTCTCTTTAAAAAGGGCATCTGGTTGTAAAACTTTAGTATTGGGGTGCATTCTAGCCCATGCTGATAAAACCAATTGTTTAGCTTTTATTTCCAGTAATTTGTGCCCCTTTAAAGGGCCTGCAATACATTCCCCATTTGACTGTCTCCACCAACTCTTGGTAGTAACATCTTCAAACATTGCATTAAAATGATCCATCCCAACCAATCTAAATGTCTCTTGCTTGCCATTGACTATGGGACTGTATACCCTACCAGTTCTGCAAACTGTGCAATAAGTAACCATTATTGTTTTACCATTAATTACATCAACTACTTGATGATGATAACCAATTAATTGAATTGGATAAGCAATAGCGACACTATCTATCACTATACCAATAACTAATTTATTAATTGGAATTTTATTCTTGGACAAAGAAGTGGTTACCACTTTAGTTGGCTGGTAAAACATTTTATCAGCTTCCATTTGAAATGTAAAAACATAAAAAACAACTAAATAAACAATAGTCAATATTCCAATAATAATTTTTTCTTTTTTAATCCCATATTTAAATACCATAAACAAGGGGATGATCAATATTAAATACCCAATCAAACGAATCATCCATTTATTAGATCCTAAAAAATAGGCAAGTTCGATAGCATCAAATTGCTGACTGCCAGGCATAGGCATAATTAAGTATACTCTAGAAAACTCAAAAATAATTAAGCAGATTAGACCAGCTAATGATATTATTTTTTTCATAATGTGAATTTAAGGTAACTAAAACTTATTTATACTTTTAACTCAAATAGACTAACGACTACTTTATGGTAATGATTTGGTAAACCATCCGTATTTGTCAATTGAGATAGACCTAAAAAATTAAAACCACAAGCTGTATAGTGCTCTATTAGTTTAAGGTTTTCTCCTACGGTATCCAAACGGACAAACTTCTTACCATTTTGAGCTGCAAAATGCTTGGACCATGCTACAATATTTTTAACCAGCCCTTTACCTCTAAAATCAGGGTTAGTGGTGATCCTATGTATATAAACTGATGGATCGATGTCCTTTTCTTCCCAAATTAAGGAGTCTGTAAAAGTAGTAGCCCAAATACATACCACCACTCCACCAATTATCATTTTCCATTGTCTATTTTCTAAAATTTCATTGATAACCATTTGCCTGTCAAACTCGGGCCAACAACTAATATACCTTTCTTTTTGATACAGGGTTGCGGACTTATATAGGTCAAAAATAAAATCTAAATCTTCAATGGTACTATTTTCTATCTCCATCATTAAAATATTGTATTGGTAAAACTAATATAAGAATTGACTACAGCAAAACCTAAGTAGCTTTTTAAAATATAGCAATTTCTTTCTTTAGACATAGGACCCCACATTTAACCTAAGTTCTTGATTTTCATTGGAGTCCAGCTTAGTCTATATTTTAGACAAATTTTTTCTTATATTCAATTTATATTTTTAAGGCCTGAATCTAGAAAATTATGGGAAAGAGATATTTTTATCAAGTGGTACCAAAAATTTCAAAAAGAAGCTTCTAGAGATGTCAATAAATAATAATATTGTTGTATGAATTTTTCACCTAAAATAGTATTGGTAATTTCTTTCTTCGTAATTGTAATAGGATTATTTCAGGCTTGTAATAATCAGGAAGGGAATTTATTGGTGTCATCAAAAATGCCAGATTCTGTTAGCTATAATTTTGATATTAGACCTATCCTATCAGACAAATGCCTGGCCTGTCATGGACCTGATGCCAATAAGCGGAAAGCAGGATTAAGACTTGACCAGGCCGAGAGTGCTTATCAAGCTTTAAAAGAAAATCCAACCGCGCATGCATTGGTGCCAGGGAAACCTAATTTATCTGAATTGTATTTGCGTATCAGTTCAAAAGATACTGCTACCATGATGCCCCCCTATAACTCAAATTTAAAGTTAACACAACACGAAATAGACCTTTTTGAAAAATGGATTGCTCAGGGTGCAAAATATGAGCAACATTGGGCATTCGTGGTGCCTAAAAAAGCAGCTTTACCAAAAGTGTCCCTGACCAGTTGGCCAAGAAATGAAATTGATTATTTTGTTTTAGCAAAGCAAGAGCAAAAAGGTTTACAACCAAATGAAGAAGCGGATAAAGAAAGATTATTAAAGCGGCTATGTATTGATCTCACAGGACTGCCTCCTTCATTAAGTATGATGAATGCTTTTCTTGAAGATAAAAGTGCTAATGCTTATGAAAAAGTAGTGGATCTGTTAATGCAAAAACCCGCTTACGGAGAAAAAATGTCTTTGCTTTGGCTTGACCTTGCAAGATATGCCGACTCACATGGGTACCAAGATGATGGTTACAGAACCCAATGGCCTTGGCGTGATTGGGTTATTCATGCTTTTAATGAAAATAGGAGTTACAAAGATTTTGTAACCTGGCAATTGGCTGGAGATTTAATTCCAAATTATACAGAAGAGCAATTACTGGCCACAGGTTTTAACAGAAACCATAAAATTACTGAAGAAGGAGGGGTCATTCCTGAAGAATATAGGCTCATGTATGTTACAGATCGTACCGATCTTTTTGGAAAAGGTTTATTAGGTGTTACTTTAGAATGCGCTCATTGTCACGATCACAAATACGATCCCTTTTCGCAAAAAGAATATTACCAGCTTTTTGCTTTCTTCAATAATGTTAAGGAAGAAGGTATAGAATCAGTAATTGGAGGTCCAGAAACTTATGCGAAAAAACCGTTCATGCAAATCTGCGATGAGGATGTTAAAAAAATACTCACTTTTATCAACAAGGCAGATACCAATAAACTAATTGTATCTATAATGAGCGATCAAGATACTATTCGCAAAACACATATACTAAAACGTGGACAGTACGACGTACCGGGCGACGAAGTTGAACCGGGAACACCTGCTTCAATTTTGCCTTTCAAATCAAATTATGCTAAAAACAGATTGGGGCTAGCGAACTGGTTATTTGATCAAGAAAATCCGCTTACAGCAAGGGTGTTTATTAATTTATTATGGCAGGAAATTTTTGGAAGGGGTATTGTAAAAACCGCCGGCGACTTTGGCATGCAAGGCGATCTACCTAGCAATCCAAAATTATTAGATTGGCTGGCGGTTGATTTTATGCAACACAATTGGGATATTAAAAGACTAATGAAGCAAATGGTTTACTCTGCCACATACAGACAATCAGCAGAAATAACAAAAGAAAAATTGGCCAAGGATCCAGAAAATATATTTCTTGCGCGTGGACCTAGGTATCGGATAGAAGCTGAATTAATTAGAGATTTTGTATTGTCTAGCAGCGGTCTATTAAATACGAATATCGGCGGGCCAAGTGTGAAACCATATCAACCCGATGGTTTATGGGAAGGCGCTACTTCTGGCAGAGGATTATTATCTGTTTACAAACAGGATCATGGAAAAGAATTGTATAGACGAGGCATGTATACATTGATTAAAAGAACTGTGCCTCCTGCATCTATGAGCATCTTTGATGCAAGTAATCGGGATATCTGCGAAGTGAAAAGGCAAAGAACCAATACTCCATTACAAGCATTGGTGATGATGAATGATCCAACTGTATTGGAAGCATCCAGGGTATTGGCTGCAAAACTTTTTAAGAAAAATGCAGCTATTAAAGCATCAATTGCAAGTGCATTTAGACTCATCGTTTGTAGAAAACCACATGAGGATGAAATACAGATTTTATTAAATTATTACGCTCAACAAGCAAATACAATTGATGTGTCCTCTGCAAAGAAAATGCTTTCAGTTGGGGAATACCCACAGGAAGAAAATATTGATAAGAAAAAACTCGCAGCACTTATGTTGGTCATATCAACTATTTATAATTTGGAAGAAACGATTACTAAAACCTAATGCAATGATGGCTGCGTCAAACAAATAAGTTATTTTATGGAAAAAGAATTTTTTGAACATGGGCTTTCACAAACCCGACGTCGTTTCCTTTCAACTATGGGCATGGGCATTGGAAGTGTTGCGTTGGGGTCTTTGCTTATGCCTGATTTGTTTGGCAATATTGGCGCGGGAGACACATCGTTTACACCAGGCATTCCTCACTTTGCACCCAAAGCCAAACGGGTAATTTACCTGTTTCAGAATGGAGCGCCTTCGCAACAGGAATTATTTGATTACAAACCCAAGCTTCGAGATTTGACTGGAACTGAAATACCGCCTTCTGTGCGTGGAACTCAACGCTTAACCGGTATGACCTCTGGCCAGTCCACCTTTCCTTTGGTGGGATCCTTTGTTGATTTTAAACAACATGGTAAGTCGGGTGCATGGATTAGTGACTTATTGCCTTACACAGCAAAAATTGCCGATGAACTTTGTTTCGTCAAATCAATGTATACAGAAGCCATTAACCATGATCCAGCCTTAACTTTTATTCAAACAGGCGCACAACAGGGAAATCGACCTAGTATGGGTTCTTGGTTAAGTTATGGATTGGGAAGTGAAAATAAAAATTTGCCTGCTTTTACCGTGTTGCTTTCACGAGGTATTGGCAATGGGCAAGGTGTTTATTCAAAATTATGGGCCAATGGTTTTTTAGATTCTGTGCATCAAGGTGTACAATTTAGTAAAGGAGAAGATCCAGTATTGTACATAAAGGATCTGGATGGTATAAGCAGAAATGAGCGAAGAGTAATGTTGGATCATCTTTCTGAATTGAATAATTTGTCTTATAAACAATTTGGAGATCCTGAAATAGCTGCACGCATAAAGCAATATGAAATGGCCTATCGAATGCAGACAGCAGTTCCTGAAGTAATGGATTTATCAAAAGAGCCAGATAGTATTGTAAATATGTATGGCCCAGATTGTTTAGTACCGGGTACCTTTGCAGCCAACTGTTTGCTGGCAAGAAAGTTATCCGAAAAAGGAGTTCGTTTTGTACAGTTATATCACCAAGGATGGGACCAACATGGTGATCTTCCTTTTGAAATTGCAAGTCAGGCTAAAGATGTGGACCAGGCTTCTGCTGCTTTAGTGATGGATCTTAAACAGCGTGGTTTGTTGGATGAAACATTGGTGATATGGGGAGGTGAATTTGGACGCACCAGTTTTACACAAGGCCAACTTACAAAAGAAAATTATGGTAGAGATCACCATCCCCGTTGTTTTACAGTATGGATGGCAGGCGGAGGTATAAAACCAGGTATTACTTATGGCGAAACAGATGAACTTGGCTACAATATTATTAAAGACCCTGTTCATGTGCATGACTTTCAAGCTACCATTTTAAATCAATTGGGGCTAGATCACGAAAAACTTATTTTTAAACATCTAGGCCGTCGTTATAGATTAACAGATGTTTCCGGAAAAGTAGTTAGCGCTATTATCAGTTAAAAATAAGTATTGAATCATTCTAAATGGTATCCATAGTAATGAATAATAAATTAAGAATTATTGGGCAGCAGTTGTTGATTGTGTTAAATATTTTTACAGGCTTTCTATTATTGTTTTCTAAATATATAGTACTACCCTTTTGGATACAGCCTTTAGGAAGAATGCATCCTATGCTACTCCATTTTCCAATCGTGATTTTGTTACTAGCTCTGGTTATGGGTTTGCGCCGCAACTTAGGTAAGCAAGAAGAAAATTCTTTATTTGATAAATTTGCAAGTAGCCTTTTATTAGCCGGTGCTTTACTTGCAGGGGTAACGGTTATACTTGGTTTGTTTCTTTCTAAGGAATCCGGCTATTCGGGTGATACATTGATATGGCATAAATGGACAGGCGCTTCCCTCTTTTTTATGTCTTCTATACTATTTTGGTTGAGCAAAACTTCTTGGTACAAAAAACCCATGGCATGGTCTTTCTCCACTTTGCTAGTAATAGTCATTTTGTTTACTGGTCATTATGGAAGTGTATTGTCGCATGGTGAGAATTTTATTATGCAACCCATCTTATCCAATATCAAAAAACCTTTAGTACCCATTGAAAAGGCGATTGTATTTAATGATCTTATTGTTCCCATTTTAGATGCAAAATGCGTTGGTTGTCATAACCTTCATAAACAAAAAGGAGAATTATCATTTACAGATACGCTCTCTATATTAAAGGGGGGTAAATCAGGTAATCTTTATGTACCCGGTAATCCAGAAGTAAGTTTACTAATACAACGAATTCATCTTACAATGGATGATGAAAAACACATGCCCCCTTCAAGTAAAATGCAACTTAGTATAGATGAAATAAATTTACTTGAATGGTGGATTAAGCACCAAGCCAATTTTACACAAAAAGTAATAGAATTGCCCGCAACAGATTCTTTACGATTATTCGCAAATAAATTATTGAAAGGTCCTATAGCTCCCATTGAAAATTTTGATTTCCCTGCTGCCGATGAAAAAATAATCTCAAAGCTAAATACAGATTACCGAACCATACAACATGTTGCAAAAGGATCTCCAGGACTTGATGTAAGAATATACAATAAGGATATTTATAACGTGAAACAATTGGAAGATTTAAGTGAAATTAATAAACAGGTCATATCATTAAGCCTCGCTAAGCTGCCCGTAAAAAATGAAGATCTTAATAGCATTAGCAAGTTTGAAAACCTACGTAAATTAGATATTAATTTTACTGAAGTTAATACGAATGGGCTTAACGCAATTTCCTCCCTAAAACACTTGCATACCTTATGCCTATCAGGAACCAAAATAACAAATACAGGGTTTAAAGAAATTATTAGCAAGTTCAAAAATCTTACAACAGTTACTTTGTGGAGTACCAATCTATCTGCTCAAGAAATTACGCAGTTGCAGCAAAATTTTAAAAATATTAATTTCATACAAGGGTTTGTTGTAAACGAATTTGAAAAGCTTAAATTAAATAAACCTCAGGTAAAAAATAAAAGTATGGTGTTTTTCAACTCCATTGATGTTGCCCTATTTCATCCTGTCAATGGAACTGAACTTCGATATACATTGGATGGAAAAGAGCCTGATAGCATATCCTCGCTTGTATTTAATAACAAAACGGTTATTACAAAAACTACAAATATAAAGGTGAAGGCATACAAAAAAGGTTGGTATTCAAGTGATATAGCTGAGTATGGTTTTTTAAAAAATACTTTTATACCAGATAGTATGGTATTGTTATCTAAATTAAGTAGCAATCATCTAGCAGAGGGAGCAAAAACTTTTTTTAATACAAAGCTGGGGGTTATTGGAGCCAACAATCCTGCATGGGCTAACTATTGGGCTGGCGTGCGCGACAATGATTTAATTCTTGACTGTATATTTAATACCCCAATTACGTTAACTTCTTATGGTATGCATATAATGGTGGAAGAAAAAACAGGCATTTACCCACCAAAGTCTATAGAAATTTGGGGAGGGAATAGTCCTAAAAACTTACACCTTCTTAAAAAGTTTTCGCCATCACTTCCTGTCAAAAATGAAGCTGCGTCGCTTAAATTTATTGAAGCGGAATTTAAACCAAGTAAGGTCACTTACATTAAAATTATGGCAAAGCCCTATTTTAAAAAGAAGATAAAATATTTACTACTGGCAGATGAAATGTTTTTGAATTGATTTATTTTCAAACCTTTATTCAATAATAGATTATCAAAAAATAAATTTTATGCAAAAGAATTCTTCTCAAAATAGACGTCAATTTCTACGCAACTCCTCTGCCCTATTGGCACTTTCTTCACTACAAACTAGTGGGTTAGCTCAATGGGCCTTAACTCCAAAAAGACGTGTTGCATTAATTGGTACTGGCTGGTATGGGAAAAGTGATTTATTCCGTTTAATGCAAGTTGCTCCAACAGAAGTAGTTGGACTTTGCGATGTAGACAAACATCAGTTGCAAGAAGCTGCAGAACGTATAAGCAATCGCATAGGCACCTCAAAAAAAATTCCACTCTTTAATGATTATAGAAACATGTTGAAGGAACAAAAACCAGAAATCGTTTTGGTTGGTAGTCCCGATCATTGGCATGCACTCCAAACAATTGACGCTATCAAATCAGGCGCACATGTATACGTTCAAAAACCCATCAGCGTCGATGTAATAGAAGGTGAAGCCATGCTTGCCGCCGCCAGAAAATATAATCGCGTAGTTCAAGTAGGCACCCAAAGAAGAAGTACACCTCACTTAATAGAAGCAAAAAAAAATATAGTCGATGCTGGATTGCTTGGTAAAATTCATCATGTTGAAATTTGCTGCTACTATCATATGCGCAATGAAGACAATCCACCACTTCAAGCAATACCTGATTTTTTTGATTATGACATGTGGACAGGACCTGCACCGCTTCGCCCATTTGATGGCTTACCCCACAGAGGATGGTGGCGTGGGTTTATGGAATATGGCAACGGTATCATGGGGGATATGTGTGTACATATGTTTGATGCAGTTCGCTGGATGCTTGATTTGGGGTGGCCAACAAAAATAAGTTCCACGGGAGGAATCTATGGAAACCATATTGGCAAAAGCAATATTGCAGATACACAACATGCAATTTTTGAATATGATGGGTTGAATTGTGTTTGGCAACACAGAACTTGGGGAAATGCTGCTGACCCTGAATATCCTTGGGCTTTTAAAATTTATGGAGAAAAAGGGACGCTTTCTGGGGACCCAATGAAATATGACTTTACGCCAATAGAAAATGGTAAGAAATTGCATGGGGATACGCTCTACGAAAGAGAAAAATATCCAGAAGACCTGAACGAACAAGATATTGAATTACATGCTGCTTCGGCAACACGCAAGCATATGAGCAATTTTATCGATGCAATAGATAATAAAACTCTACCAATTGCCGATATTGAACAAGGTCATATTTCAACAGCCTGCTGTATCCTAGCCAACCTATCGATGCAATTAGGAAGAGCAGTTCGATATGATCCTAAAAAAAGGGAAGTCATTGGCGATGCTGAAGCTACAAAATTGCTGCAACGCCCCTATAGAGGACCTTGGGAACATCCAATGCCCTAGACCTTAAATATTGGTGTATCGTATTTTATAATTGGCCATTATTTTATTAAATGATTTTTAAGCGCATTTACTTCAGGCGAACAAATTTGATCCATCACCTGTTTCAACTGAACTTTTAAGCTTGAAATCATGTGGTCTCCCCCTTCTTGACCTAAAGCTGCAACTGCATACATAAAGCTTCTTCCCAAAAATGCAAAATCAGCACCGCTGGCAAGGGTTCTGGCAATATCAGGGCCTGAACGTAAGCCACTATCCATCATGATTTTAATTTGATTACTGTATTTTTCAACTATGGGATGTAATGATTTAATGCTAGATTGGCCAGGATCCAATTGTCTTCCACCATGGTTAGAAACAATGATACCATCTAATCCAAGCCTGATGGCCATTTCTGTATCTTCTTCAGAAGCTATTCCTTTAATTACTAATTTTCCTTTCCAACGTTCTCTAATTGCTGCAATTTTTTGTTCGTTTAAACGTCCTGAAAAAGTAGCATTCATAAACTGGCCCAATTGTTTCATGTTTAAATTATTAGGCATATACGGTTTCATAGTTGCAAAAGAAGGTTGCCCATGATACAAAGTTTTTATAGCCCATTCTGGCCTCCCCATAATTTGAAGGATATTTTTCAAGGTCATTCTAGGTGGCATTGCTAAGCCATTTCTGATATCTCTTGGTCTATATCCAAAAGTAGGTACATCACTTAAAATAACTAAAACAGGATAACCAGCCGCTTCAACTCTATCAATAATTTTATCTCGAATATCATTATCTGCAGGATGATATAATTGAAACCATGCCTTACCTTCTGTCAATGCTCCAATTCTTTCTATACTGCTCGTCGAAACCGTGCTTAAAATAAATGGTATATTATGTTTATAGGCTGCTTTCGCTAAAATCTCAGGCGCATTGGGCCAAACCAATCCTTGAAGACCTATGGGCGAAATGCCAAAGGGAGCATCATAAATATGTCCAAATAACGATGTGTTTAATGTTGCTTCTTTATGAGCTCTTAAATAAAAAGGCTTCAATTCTACCTCTCTGATCTCTTTTGTGTTCTTATAGAGGTTCACATCTTCATTGCAACCTCCATCCATATATTCAAAAGCAAATTTTGGAATTTTTGATTTTGCTTTTTTTATCAAGTCATCAATAGCAGGATATTTAGGATTGTAAGAAAGTTGCATGAAGTATTTTTATTAATATTAAATGAATTCAAATAATTAATCAAATTATTATTAAATTAAATTAAAATCATAATTTAAAATTTTAAAATTAGCTAAGTATTGCTGAAAACAACACTGGACTTAATATAATCGTAACTTGTTGATTTACATTTTTTTATGTTTTAATTAAAGCAAAATCAACCGATTTTAGGGTGTATTTTTTCACATAAACTAAACTTACAAGTGACCCTGCAAACTCTTTTCAAAAATGAATTTCAGATAGATTTTATAGTGTGTTTTACCTATTACTCAAAAATTGAAAATTTAATGTGGTGATTGATGAGGTAACTATCAGGATTAAGGGGTTGAACTTTGTGTAAAAAAAATTGCATTTATTTTTTTGAATTAATAAGTTATTTTTAACAAAAAATATAAATGGTTTATCAGAAATTTAAAGGGAATAGAATTGGTAATCTTAAATTAAATCGATCCATAAATATATTTTTTATGAGTTTTATTTATCCTACAAATACAGGATATACAAAGCGAATGGATTTATTAATTCGGTGGGCTGATATGCGATTTTCTAATATTAATTTTATTATTCCCAAAAAAGGGAACATAACTGATGAAATTATTAAAGTGCAACTAAATTTTTGCGATAATTTATTCATTATAGATAGCGATAGTTGTCATCAATTTTCAAAAGTGTATTCTATTAAAAGGTTAATATATAGACTAATTACAGGGAGGCATTCAAAATTTGATTCCACATCATTTTTAAATAAAAAAATTGTAAATAGTTTTAAAAAAGTTGTAGTCGAAAATAAAACAGATTTTTTTTTAAATACTAGATTTAATTTTGGGGGATTGATAAATTTTATTCCTGATGATACTATTAGAATAATTGATACGCAAGACATCTATACTGACATTTATGTCAAATATTATACACAAATTCGTCGAAAATGGCAGAAAAAAATTTTATTAGGATACCGTGAAAAGGGATATTTTGTTAAATCCGAAATCGATATACTTTCTAAATATGACAAAATAATTGCAATTACTACTTCTGATTATGACAAATATTATACAATAAAATCTTTAAGTACCAAATTATTAAAAGTTGAATCTGTTGGAATCGAGCCAAAAAAATATGCGGTGTCAACTGTTTTAAATAAAGAATTTGATTGCTTATTTGTTGCATCAAATTTTAATGGTACTAAAAAGGGAATAAGTTGGTTTTTTAATCAAGTAGCTCCAAATTTTTCTTGTCAAATTTCATTATGTATTGTGGGTTCTATTTGTGATTATGTTGAAAGTGAAAAATTATACAATAAAAATGTTGATTTTAAATTACAAGGGATTGTAAATTCTCTTGATCACTTTTATGACAAAACTAAGTTAGTAATATTGCCCATGCAAGATGCAACAGGAACAAGTGTAAAGGGCTTAGAAGCTCTAGCATATGGCGCTACGATCATAGCAACAAATACTGGAGTACGTTTTGGTGGGTTAGAAAATGATTTCCACTGCATTATAACGGATGATCCTAAAGCGTTTGCATTAGCTATTAAAAATTTATTAATGGATGATAAAAAAAGATTCATGCTTGGAAAAAATGCATTAGAATTTGCTAAAGATAAAATGTCAAATAATTCTGCTTTCAAATTGTTAGACAGTTGCATTTAACTAAAAGTAATTTTACAAAATGAAAAATAATAAAGAAATAGTAGTTCTAATTGGCGCTGGCGCTATTGGTATTGCAATTGCCAGAAGAGTCTCTGCAGGTAAACATTTATTAATTTCAGATATTAAAATTGAAAATGCAGAAATTGCTGCCAAAACTTTATCCGATGCAGGATTTGAAGTAAGCATTTCAATAGTAGATGTAGCTTCAAGGGAATCAGTAATTGAATTAGCATCAAAAGCGGGAAGTATAGGAAAAATTGTAGGATTGATTCATGCTGCAGGCGTTTCTCCCGCCCAAGCTTCCCCTGAAACCATTTTAAAAGTGGATTTATACGGAACCGCATTGGTATTAGAAGCATTTGGTAAGGTGATTGAACAAGGAGGAGCAGGGGTAGTAATTTCATCTCAATCTGGACATAGACTACCTTCACTTACAATAGAAGAGGATAAAGCATTGGCAATTACTCCGGCGGAAGAACTGCTATCACTTCCAATAATTAAATTAAATAATGTAAGAGATGCTTTACATGCGTATCAACTTTCAAAAAGAGGAAATTCATTACGCGTAAGAGCTGAGGCTGTTCGTTGGGGTGATAGAGGCGCAAGACTTAATGCAATAAGTCCAGGTATTATTATAACACCACTTGCTAAAGATGAATTAAACGGACCAAGAGGAGAAATTTATAGAAAAATGATTTCAGCTTCTGCTGTTGGAAGAGCGGGAACTCCCGATGAAGTTGCTAATGTTGCTGCATTATTAATGAGCCTAGATGGTGCATTTATTACAGGAAGTGATTTTCTTATGGATGGAGGCGTAACTGCAGCCTTTTTTTATGGTTCTTTGGGAACTTAATAAATTCAAGCAAAATAAAAAACTACCTATTAGTAGATGTAAATAGAATGATTATACTAGATGATATTTGATTTACCTCCAACTACTTTACAAATTGGATTATGTTTAACCTTAAAATTTAAGGAATTTGACTTGATGGTAGTAGATTACCAGAAATCTTTAAAGTACATTTACAGGCATATTTTTTTGAACCCTAAATCAATAAATTCTAAAATGAATATAACCATAATAGGAGCCTCAGGTGGAATAGGACTTGAAGCAGTAAAAAGAGGATTAAGTAGAAAGCATTCAATAACGACCCTTTCAAGATCTGAAATTGAAATAGAAGATAAAAAATCATTAAAAATGATACTTGGTGATGCAACTATTAAAGCAGATCTATTAAATTCAATTCAAAATGCAGAAGCTATAATTGTTACATTGGGAACTATAAAGAATACGAAATCTACTACCTTATTTTCAGATTTTGCAAAATTAATTGTGGAAATAAATAAGGAGAACAAAATAGATATTCCATTTATTTTCGTTACGGGATTTGGGGCTGGGGAAAGTAAAAATTATGTTTCATGGTTAATAAAATTATTTTTAAAATACTTATTAAAAGATGTTTATGCTGACAAAACTAAAATGGAAGAAATTATAACTCATTCAGAGCTGAATTGGACAGTTGTGCGACCAGGAAGGCTTTTAGACAAAGGATTGACAGAAAAATACCGTGTTGAAAATAAATTATTCAAAGGAATTAATATAGGCGGGATCAATAGAGCAGACGTAGCAGACTTTTTAATAAAGCAAGCAGAAAACCAAACAGCATTAAAAAAGTACATTGGTATATCTGAAAAATAAATTAAAACAAATACTCAACCATTTAGTCTAATTCAGGTTGACAATTTACAGCATAATAATTTGAATCATAACTGTCCACATTCTTTAACGACCTTCCAACTTATGATGAATTTAAAAGCCGGATTTTATATCAAAAGCACAACCGCATTGATTGGTAGTTTCTTTGAGCATACAATCATTCTAATTGTAAAACACAATGAAACGGGAAGTATTGGGTTTGTAACCAATAAACCTTTTGAAAAGTCGCTGCATGAACTAATTGAATTTAATCACAGTAATCCATTTCCACTAATGGATGGCGGCCCTGTGGAGATAGTGATACTCTATGTATTACATCAGCGACCCGATCTCATTAATGGGTGCAACCTAATGCCAAATGGTCTTTATTTGGGGGGCAATATGGAGCAAGTTATCGAAGCCATCAACACCAGAAGTACCAATGAACAAGAAATTCAACTATTTATTGGCTATTGCGGATGGGATCTGGGAGAATTGGAGGCGGAGGTGGAAGAGGGAAGCTGGATATTGAGTTGAAAAAATCAAATCTTGTAATCACTATCCTTTCCTTAGACTTTTATTTAATCTTTGAAATGGACCTTGATCTATTTCTAAATTCACAAAATAAATTTAGAAAGGTTTTTTCTTATCGTTTGTATAATGGTAAAACAATTAAACCGGAAACCTTTTCTGCGAGCTTTTCACCCTCTTTACTGAAAGCCCAACAGAATAGTGCCTTTATTGAATGATCTTTCTTAATACTTTCTATTGCTTTGATAGCTAAGCCTTGGGCAATTCCTTTCCCGCGAAACTCTTCCAATAATAAAGCTGAACATAAATAAATGGCTTCATATTTTATATTCAATGGTGTTAATTCATACAGTTCCCTTTCTGATATTTTTTGATTGATAAATTGAGTCATTAAATCTAGCGTTGTGGGAATAGATAAAATCCAACATACAGGACCATTTCCATCATCGTATTCAGCTATTGTATCTGGGTGTATATGCGCTAAGTGCTCCATTACATTTTCGTTTACATTTAGCTGGTCAGGATCTGTCCGGCTTGAAAATACTTCATCCGATAATTGTATCATTCTTTCAAAGTTGCTTAGTGGCATGTTACAAAATTAATAATTATACTGCTTTGAAGCGTTTAAAATATGCAGATGAAATTATTCGAAATCTAATCTAATTTTTCCAAGTTTTAAACGGTAAAAAGAAGCCATGATTTAACGTAAGTTATTGATTTTCATAAAGCGATATTGGAATTTAAACGGAATTCAGGGGGTATTTTCCTCAGGCTAATAAAGTGTATAAGGCAAATTAAGTTTGGCTAGGGGTTAGAAAAGAAACCACAGTTCGCTTTAATTTTAAAATTAAGCTAGAATCTTAAAAAATATATTATCTCCTATTTTGAATAATCTATTTTTCAAATGTCTTATTAATAGTTGCTACCAAACCATTTTTTGAATAGTCATGTCCTAGTTGCCAAAACATTATACCCCCCAATTTATGTGTTATTACATAATTCGCTTTTGCTTTTATTGATTGTTTGTCATCAAAAGTGGCATAGCTTTTTTCAGTTGCATTATAAGCATAAGGGGCTTGCGCTTCATTGTCCCAATAAAACTTATATCCATTGTTTTCAGAAATGCGATTAGGAAACTCATTATAGCCAATGTAGTATTTAAATTTCCCATTTTGATATAAACCGTTATTTTCATCAATTACCCCCTCCCAAGTTCTGGCATAAAAGGCCGCACCTATAATTAATTTTTTTGCAGGCACCCCTAATGATAATAAATATTGAATACAATTATCAGCCGACTCTTTTTGTTTGATTGTACTAAATAAAGCAGAATGATGTCCTGTGGTCGTTGAATATCCGCTAACCAAATCATAGGTCATCAAATTAACATAATTCACATAGGGCATTACATCACTCCAATTTATTGCACTATTTGCAAATTTTTGAAAGCCTCCCGCAGCAAAAGTTATGGTCATCTTTTTACCCAATTCCTTACGCAAGGTTTTTACTAGTTCAGTAAAATTAGGTTTATCCTCAGGTGTAAATTTATGATTCGGGAAGCCAGAAATAGCGGGGTATTCCCAATCTAAGTCAATTCCGTCTGTGCCAAAATAATCCGTTAAGGATTTAATAGATTTTGCAAAATTAACACGTCCTGCTGTAGTACTAAATACGTCCGAACAAGACGCACATCCGCCCCATCCACCCAAAGACAATAAAACTTTTAAATCCTTGTTTTGGGATTTCATTGATACCATTTTTTGAATAATGGCGGTATCGTTTGCACCGCTTAATTTTAATTGATCGTCTTGCAAGTGTCCAAAACAATAAATAATATGTGTAAAATTGCGTGCATCAAATGAATCTAGTTTTTGTAAGCTTCCTGCATAGTAAGCAATTACAGCTTTCTTTTGTGCAATACTAGATAATGATAAAAATAACAATAAAAATATTGGCAAGCTTATATAAAAGAAATTCTTTTTCATAAAATACTAGAATTTAAGGATGTTATTTAATAAAGATAGCTTTGTTATTGATAAATTTAAAACAACTTTCACAAACATTCACTCTAGTTATACAAAATGTCACAAACCATAAAAAAGATTTTTCAAAAAATATAATAACAGTAATCAAGCTGCAAGTTGGAAATATCTTATATGATTATTTCCCAAATTTTAAAAGTTAGAATTATGTTAAAATCAAATTTCTATTAGTAAAGCGGTAAGAAATGACATAGCGTCCAGGATTTAACATAAGTATATGATTTTCAATAATTTATTTGAATATTTGAAGCAATAATATGAATCACTAAAAATGTAAAACCAGCAAACTTCTAATTGCGTAGACAAGAACTTATACTTAAACAAAGGGAACTCATAAAAAGAATCTAAAAAAGGGTTAGAAAATTATTTTTAAGAGCAAAAGCAATATTTTTTAAAGAAAAAACTCTATATTTATTTTGACTATAACCAAAAGTTTACAATGGTTTGACGAGAGACAATGTAAATCTATATTAATAAATGACCTTGTTTTTTTGATTATTCCAGAGCGTAAATATGCAGTCTAACTTAAAATTACTTATATGTTCTATTGGAGAAAATCAATTGCTATTGAATTATTTGATGATGAATTTTTATTGGCAAATCTCGATACCGGTTTGTATTATACTTTAAAAGGTCCGGCAGTTGCCTTTTTAACAGTTCTTCCTTTTGCTGATTTTGATAAAGAATTGGAAAATTTTATTGAAAAAAATGATATTGCAAAAGAAGAAAAATTGTTACTTTCCAAAATTTGGAGTGAATTGTTAGAACAAGAACTTATTACTAATTATCCTTCTAAGCCAGTAAATACTTACAGCTTCACAATCGATAGGTTAAAAACCGCACAGCATTCAAATTTAACAGCCTATGCGGATATGAAAGATCTGTTACTATTAGATCCGATTCATGAAGTTGATACAGAAGGTTGGCCTAAAAAAAATGAGACTTTAACACAAAAGAATGGTAATTAAAGAATATTTTGATGATGTATATAATACAATCATTGAACAAAAAAACTATTACGAGAAAACATGTGTTGCAGTTGGTGAACATTTTGCTGCTATTTATACATCTGATAAAGAACTAAAAAGGATTTTCTTTTATTCAATAGCCCATCTTATTACTTACAATGCAACTTCATTATCAAGTCTGACCATTTATTGTATCACAGATGATATTTTAGAAAAAAAATTAAAGGCACCATTGCTTAGCCCTGAAGAATTGTCTTTAAACGGTACTTATAACAATTCAAATTCTGACAGATATTATATTTTTTATCAGCCCTGGCTGCATCAAATATATTTATACGATAGTTTATATAACATAGCCATTTATTGGGTAAAAAATATAAATGATATCCCTTGGTGGGAGCCCACTTTTTCTTTCAGAATCATTTTTCACTGGTGGTCTTTGAAAACACCTTATCAATTAATTCATTCCGGTGCTATTTCAAAAGATGGCAAAAAATCATTCCTTTTCCCTGCGCCCAGCGGCTCAGGTAAAAGTACCACTACATTACAATTATGGTTAAGCGGATGTCTTTATCTAGGTGATGACTATATCATGATTGATATCGAAAAAAACAAAGTATATCAGCTTTACTCAACAGCCAAGGTTGAAACTGAAACTTTGGATAAATTTCTTCCTGAATTAAAAGAAAAGATCATCAATAAAAATGAGCTCCAAGAACAAAAAGGGATCTTACACATTGAAAATTTGCAAAAAATTTATTCTCTTCCCATCGCTGGTATCATCACACCAAATATATCTCCAGGGAGATATGGTATTTTTGAATGCAGCAAATCAACAGCACAACTAGCCATTGCTCCAACTACTCTTCATCATTTGCCCCATAATAGAGAAACAAGCTTCAGTAAAATTTCTAAATTAGTACAAACAAATAAAACCTACATTTGGAATTTACCTCCTTTAAGGGATTCATTAGTAAAACAATTTTGTCAATTTGATTTAAATGAATAACCAATTTTTTTTTATTAGTGTAATTATTCCAGTTTATAACCCTACCAATTTTATCATCGAAGCAGTCGATACTGTATTTAATCAAACTATTTCTCATTCAGTAAAAATAGAGGTCATTATTGTCGATGATGCTAGTACTATATATCAAAAGACATATTTATACAATGAACTACAAAAAAAATATGATTCTGTTAAGATAATTTATTTATACACAAATGCAGGTCCGTCAAAAGCTAGAAATACCGGTATAAAAGAGGCAACAGGTAATATTATTGCATTTTTAGATTATGATGATCTTTGGCCAAGTAATAAATTAGAATTGCAATTAAAAAAATTTAAAGAAAATCCTGAAACACAAGTTGTTAGTGGCGGAATAAAATATTTTTCTACAGGAAATTTTCCTTTACCCAACATTCTCTTTAATGAACAACATTCCATTTATCATGTTCATATGGGAGCCGTAATTGTAAAACGAGAAGTTTTTATAAAAGAAAATATTTATTTCGATGAGGATTTACGGTTTTCTGAAGATTGGGATTGGTGGCTTCAATTAAAAGAAAAAAGCATTCCATTCATTATTTTACCTCAAGACACACTTTTATACAGAATTCATGCAAATAATTCTTCCACAAGTAAAACGCTGAAAGAACTTGGCGTTTTATCAATCTTAAAGAACTCTATTAAAAGAAGACAAGAACAAGGTAGTGATATTTTAGAACAGCATGTGAATAGCAATGAAAATTATAAAGTAAGTGTTGTAATACCATTATACAACGGCGAAACATTCATACAATCTGCCCTAGATTCAGTCCTTGCACAAACCTATAACATTGATGAAATAATCGTTGTAGATGATGGTTCAACAGATAAAGGACCTGCTATCATCAGAGAATTTTTTCCTGAAATAATATTCATTCAACAAGATAACAAAGGTGTGGCTAATGCCCGCAATAGAGGTTGGAAAAAAGCCACTCACAACTGGATTGCATTTTTAGATCAGGATGATGTCTGGCATTCGCAAAAAATTGAAAAGCAAATAAACGCTGCAAAAAAAAACAATTTGTTGAATTTCATTGCTTGTCTTCAAAAGAATGTTATTACTAATAAATTAACCATACCGGAACAGTACCAGATTAAAAATGAAATGCAAATTTGCAATGTTCCTAGTGGGTGGCTAATAAAAAAAATAGTACTAGAATCTTTGAATGGTTTCAAAGAAAAATTTGTAAATGGAAGTGATACTGATTTAATTATTAGATATAGAGAAAGAAAAATGAATGAATTTTATGTTCAGGAAGTTCTTGTTGATAAAGTTATACATGGCATGAATGCAGGTATGGACATAAATAGATCCGTAAAAGATCTCCTAATAACAATTAAAGAAAAATTACAAAGAAATGGTTGATGTAATCACATGTGTAAGAAATGGTGAGAAATATTTGAGTCAGTGCATTGACTCTGTATTGAATCAAACATACCATAATTTCATTTATTATATTGTTGATAATGCTTCGACAGATAAAACTAAAAAAATAATCTGCGATTATCAAGAGAAAGATAAAAGAATCGTGTATCTATATCAATCTGAAATAGGAATAGCATCATCTTTAAACTATGGCATTAACGCGTCTAAAAATGATTTTATTTGCTTTTTAGATGCTGATGACTTATTTCATCTCCAAAAAATTGAAAAACAAATTAGGTTCTTTGAAAAAAGCAGAGATCAAGAAATTTGCTTCACACAGCTAAAAGAATTTTCTGATATGGGAGCTATTAATTCATTTTTCCTTCCGAGAAAAGAAATTTTAAATGGACTATCTAAATCTTCAATCATGTTCAAAAGATCGCTTCTCGACAAAACAGGTATGTTTAATGCTAATGTTGAAATAGACTTTGTGGAGTGGTTTTCAAGAAGCATCAGAAAAAAGATAAGTTATACTGTACTACCAGAAGTATTAAGTTTTAGAAGGGTACATGATAACAATATGACAAAAAATATAAATAAATCCAAATATTTAGAAGTTCTTAAAATGCATTTAGATGCGAATGCCAAAAAATCATAAAATTCAGTTTTATGATAAGACCTACAAAATACTGACTATATATTTTATAGCTCCTTGGCTTCTTTATTCTTAATTTTATTTCTTGAAAAATGTTTTCAATTTTTTTTACTTAAAATAAAATAACCTTATCTATCAAAATTTTAGCTACAATGTTGGTATTTTTCTACTTGAATAATTAAAGCAGATGCATAATATAGACAGGATAAAATAATAGTTTGCGTTACTGATTATTTCAATTATTTTACAGATGAAATACTAAACATGAAAATAATATAAAGAAAAGGATTATGGAAGCATTTGAATATTTATTGAAAGCCTGTTTAAGTGAAAATAAGCAAGAAATCATACTTTTAAAAGATGAATGGGTCAAATTAACTGATCCAAATGATATGGATTATAAATCCATGAGGCTCATCCCTTTATTTTATGACCATATTAAAAAATATGATATCGAAATTCCATTTAAAAAAAGGCTTGATATCGTTTACCAGTATTGGTGGTTGAAAACCGTCTCCAAGAAAAAAATGATTGATGATATAGAAAATGCGTTCTTAAATAATAAAATAAAATATTGCTTTATCAAAGGTGCTGCCTTATATAATCTTTATGATAAACCGCATCACAGAGCTACAGGAGATATTGACATAGTGATTACACCTGAAGATTTAAAAAAAGCAAAAAGTATATTGAAATCATTAGATCTTAGCTTATTGAAAATACAAAACTTTCATACAACTTACTTTTTTGGTATATACAATTCGTTAAATAATCAAATATGTTTCTACCAGGAAAAACCTTATGTTGAAATAGATTTGCATTTTAAATTTTCTACCTATTTCTCTGCTAGTTTTCAAAAAAAAATGTGGGATGAATGCACTGATGAAAGCAGTTATCTTAACAATATTGAACTACAGTTTTTCTTAGTTTGCCTTAACGGTTATTTCTCTATTCATGAGCAACAGAATTGGGTAATTGACGCTTCGAAAATAATTGCTAAACATCCCAATATCTCATTTAGGAAGGTAGAAGAAATTGTTGTAGCCAATAAACTCAACAATGATTGGATTGAATTAACTAAAATGCTTTTTCTATACAATCAAAAAATACCAATTACAAACCTAAAGCCTCTTCACAAGTACCGTCCAAAATCTCTTATTTTTTATAAACCCAATGCCAAATACCTTTCAACAGAAAATAGTATACAAAAAATAATGAACCATATAAATAGTTGCTATTGTATTTATTATAAAAATAATGGGATTTTTAACAGATTTAAGTTTTATAAAACTATTTTTCTTTTTACTGTTCATCGAACAATTTCAATGGTGTACCTGTTGTTTTATAAAAAAGATGTAAAATTAGAATCTTTAAGAAACTGATTCTTGAAAATATCTGGTAATTAATTTTCTATAGTTACTCTAAGATGCAGAAAAAAGAATAAAGTTACTATCAAAATTTTTAAAAAATTCATTGATAAATAAGATAAAATTCTTGAACATACTAAAGGTTGTGGATAGAATTAAAAAATAAGGTATCAATGGCTATAAGTATAACATAAACTTCAAAAGCTAAAGCAACTGCAACAAGAAAATTGCAAGAATTAAGGGAGTTGGTAGATCTACTAGTATTCAAATAAATAATTGAAAAAAAATAAAACTACGTTTTTAAGCAAAGGTCCTAGAAAAAATTTAACTCCTACAAATTAGCAGCCCAAACTATTACTTTACCAAATTTACCCCAAGAATCAAGTCCTTTTTTAAGGTCTATACTAATTTGATTAAGCTTTACCAATTTCGATTTGCTTTGAGGTGGTAGCTGAATTTCTGGATTTGTTAACTCAAGTTTGGTTGCATATATGGTTTCAGACAATCTTGGTATAGCTAAGCCTAATATCATTCCAGGAAGCCCATTGAAACTTTCTGGCCCACCTTTTACTATTATTTGGTCTGTATAAAAAGCAACCACTACTACTGAATCACAAATTTTGGTAACAGCTTTTTTACATTCAAAACCTGCAATATCTCTTATCTCCCCTGTAATTTTCCATTGATATTTGGTAATACTATCCTTTATGTAATATTCATTTTCAAAAAGTGACTTTTTCATTAACATTAGTTCATCATTCAAATTTTGTAAAATAAAGTCTGACTCGGATGGTTTAAAACCAAAAATCATATACTTATTGTCCGGATTTTCTTTTGTCATTCTGTAATAGGTTTGAGATGCATTGAAATCCATTACATAACTGTCAGTAATAATTTTAGGGAAAACTTTTTTTAACTCCTCAGACCAACCGCCGTCTAAATCGTCTGCTGACTGTAAAGATTCAGTTAAAGTATGCTGTGCAATTTTACGTTCAAAGTAAATTTTACCACTCGTAATAAAAGTAGTTTGAGTAAAGGCTATATTAGCTATTAAAAAGAAAAAAAACAAGTATTTATATTTCATTTTTACTACTATTAATAATTAGAAACCCATATTTGATGGCTTACCATTTTTACTAAAATTATAAATAAGACTAAACATTACATATCGCTTTACTCCATTGTTACTTATCTCAGATATGAAGTTGCTTGATATATTTCTTTGAACATAGTTGTTTTGACTTAACATGTCAAATACGTATAATTTCATTTCCCAACTATCTGTTTTGCCTATGACTTTTCTAACAGATGGGCTTAGAATATAAATATTTCTTTGATCAGGAAATACTTTCGATTTTTGATAAATATTAGCATCAATATTTAAATCAAAGTACGTTTTAATTTTTTTGAATTTAAGCTCAGGACGTCCATTAATCGAGTAATTCCAATAATTAGTTGATGTTCCTGGTCTAATACTTGAAACAGTCGTATTATTACTTGCATTGAAATTTAAATAAAAACTGTACCACTTATCACCCCAATAATTTAATTGAGCACTATATCCAAAACTAGTATTATCATTCACGTTCCTTACCCCATTTACTTTATTAACATACCTACTTACGCTTCCATTTAATCCAGCTCCAAAATTAATGCCCTTATATACCTCCATACCATAATAAAAATTGGCGTTGTAGTTAAAGTTACCTTGAACATTAATATATTGATTTACTCTTCTACCTAAAGCATCAATAGACGTATTATTGCTAATTGCATTATCAGTATTTGAATATTGAGCATTCACAAAAATATATCTGCTTTTTAATACCTGAAAATCATTACCACTTAATCTTACTGTATTGGTAAAGCCTTGTTGTAAACTGGCATTACCAATATTTATATTTAAAGGGTCTGAATTATCAATAATTGGCTGGATTTGTAATAATGTTGGATTAATTGTATTGCCAGCATATTCAAATTTCAATCTTCTTTGTTGCTTTGGATTATAGTTTAAAGTAAATGCTGGAATAAAATTATTAAAGTCTATTGAACGTATAGAATTTTTTGCAATGTCGTTCATTTGATAATGAGCGTTACCAAAACCTGAACCTAAAGCCCAATTATATTTTTTTTCTACAAAACGATAATTAATAGATCCTGCATTATTAATGGTATTAAAAATAAAATGGTTACTTAGAGAATCTATAACATTACTAAATAATTGTTTAGAAGAAAATATACTTCCCGAATTGTCATAACTAATTCTTTCTGCATCATTCTTCCCAATATTTATAGCATATTTAAAAACTAAAAAAGATTTTTTCCCAATAGGTTCAGTGAATACTACATTTGAATTTATAGCAGATGTATTTTGTTTGTTTGATTTTAATTGATCTACGGAATCTTTTTTTATAATGCCTCCGCCATAATTAAAGTATTGGTTATTAGAAATCAATAGACCATCCTGCACTTTATCATTAAAATTCATATCGGAAACAAAAGAAATAGTTCTTCCTTTTTTAGCAAATTTTCGTTTATAACTTAAAATGGTTGATAGTGTTTTGTCATCTTCATTTAAAGAGCTTTGTCTTTTAGAAGCATTAATTAAATGTCCAGTTTCTCCGGTAGTTTGACCCTCATATTGAGTAGTGCCGTCTATTAAGATATCCGCGGCTTTTAGAACAATCTTAAATAGTCCTGTACTATCAGTTCCCCATTCATTAGTACTATTTATTTTATATTTTTTCTTATCACTAGATTGAATATTGGAGGTATTGTTAGTAAATGAAGAATCTGGCAAAATTGTTTTTGAATAGTTTTTCCCAATTGAATTCACTGTTAAGTTTTGATATTGTGCACTATTATTAGTAGAAGATTTAGTCCACTTATTGCCAAAAACCAATCCTGCATTTTTTTGATTAGGTAATCCAACACCACTGCCATACTCTTCATCTCCACTAAAGTACATACTAATACCTCCGTCATCACCCACTTCCATATTGGTATTACCTCCGTCAGAATAGTTTCTAGTTTCATCCCAATTCAATGCCTCAAAGCGAGTATTGTCCTGCGTCAAAAAGGCTGCCATTTTCTTTTTGGCTTTGAAAGAATTAACCATAAGTTTACCATTCCCATATTCACCAAAATTGGAACCAATCTCTGCTTTACCAAAATAACCATTCTTCTTATCCTCTTTTAATTGAACATTGATTGTTTTGGTTTTTAGGCCATCGTCAATTCCAGTAAAAATAGCTTGATCCGATTTTTTATCAAACACTTGTATCTTATCAACTATATCAGCTCTTAAGTTTTTTGTTACCACCGCAGGGTCATCACTAAAAAACTCTTCTCCATCTACTAATACTTTATTTACTTTTTCTCCTTGTGCTGTAATTTCACCCTTTGAATTTACTTGTATACCTGGCATCTTTCTCAAAAGTTCTTGCACATCAGCATTAGGATTAACATAAAAGCTATCCGCCTTGTACTCTGTTGTATCACCTTTAATACGAATGGCTGAAACTGTATTTCTAACAATAACCTCTTTTAATAAATGTGATTTCGTATTCAAATAAACTATACCTAAATTCAATTCCTTCCCATTAGTAAGTTCAATCTTATCAATATAGTCCGCATACTGAGGATATGTAATCATTATAATATATTTCCCTTCAGATTTTGCAAGTAAGCTAAATTGGCCATCCTTATTTGCCCTTGTTGACCCAACCAATACTGAATCTTTTACTCTTAAGATATTAATAGATGCATTTTGCAATTGCTTTTTATCGGTGCTATCTGTAATTTGTCCTTTAATTGAAATAGGGTTTTGTGCAAATGAAGATTGAAACAATAACCCTCCCAGAAATACAAGGATAGATTTCTTTAAATAAAAATTATAGTAATACATTAATCTAGTTTATAATTTGTGGACGAAGATAAAGTGGTTCTTAATTTTAAAAGTATGAATTATGTTAAAATCAAATTTCTACTAGTTAAGCGGTAAGAAATGACAAAGGACCAGGATTTTAAACAATTTGAGGGGGTGTTTTCATGAAACAGGGGTTGCTTATTATATTGATTGATCTTTAATTAGCATAAGTATCCAGCATAACAATCCAAAAACTTCTTGATAAGCATTTCCAAACGAAATAGGAAGTTTGATTTTTGAAATTAAAATTTCATTTTAAACAGATAAAAGCCCTGCCCTATACAAGCTATTTACAGGTTTATTGTCCCAAAATAGCTCAAAGTCTTCAAATCCAGCACTGATATAACTTTCCTTTACTGCAGCTAAGGACATTCCACTCCCTTTTGAAATACTTAATTGGGGCAATAAATGAATGAGCCAAGTACCTTTTGCGGGCTCTAAATTGATATTAATAGAAGCAGTATTGGCTTGAAAACAAATTTTCATTTCTTCCCACTTACTTCCTTTTTTAGATTTTTGAACGATTTCAGGAGTTGGCTGAACTCCCAACCAAATTATCTTGTTAGTAGTTGATCTTGCAAATTCTGGTTCTTGCAATGCATTTAAAATATAATTTGGGGGAATAACTGTTTTTGGAATTTTAAAATTAAACCATTTTTGTAAAGGCATATCAAAACAAACCCCATGCATATAATTTAGTAAGGCCTTTTTCAAACCAAAACCAAATAATTCATGATGGGCTCCAGTTAAATCGGCATGCTCAATGTCGTTATTCGCAAAACTGCCAATTTCATTAGTTACTTTTTTTACTTTATACTTGTCTGGATTTAAACCAACTGGACTATGCGCGGTCATGGTAAATAAATGCCAAAATGCGGATTGTAAAACTCCTGTCTCAAAAAGTTGCCTAACCATTTCGAGCGCGTCAATTGTTTCCTGCTCTGTTTGAGTAGGAAAACCATACATTAAATACGCATGTACCATTATACCAGCGTCAGAAAAATGTTTACTCACTTTGGCAACCTGTGACACCGTAATTCCTTTGTTTATTAAATCAAGTAATCTATCCGATGCAACTTCAAGCCCACCACTCACAGCAATACAACCAGCTGCTTTTAGTAATAAACATAAATCTCTTGTAAAACTTTTTTCAAAGCGTACATTGGTCCACCAACTTACGACTAAATTTCTTCTGATAATTTCTATGGCTACTGCTTTCATTAAAGAGGGTGGTGCTGCTTCATCCACAAAATGAAATCCATTTTCGCCAGTCTTATCAACCAACTCTTGCATTCTATCCACAATTAAAGATGCAGTAATAGGTTCATAGGTTTTTATATAATCAAGCGAGATATCGCAAAATGTACATTTTCCCCAATAACAGCCATGCGCCATAGTTAACTTATTCCACCGACCATCACTCCATAAACTATGCATTGGATTGATAACTTCGATTGCTGAAATATATTTATCAAGCATTAAGTCATTGTAATCTGGGGTTCCAATTTGACCTTGCTTGTAATCACTACAACTCGTATTATTAATGTAAGTTACGACCCCATTTATTAAAGTAAAACAACGTTTTAGTTCATGCTGTTCTTTTTTTCCGTCAATATAATCTATTAAAATTTCGAGTGGTGCTTCACCATCGTCTAAAGTAATAAAATCAAAAAATTCAAAAACGCGCGGGTCACTTAAGGATCTAAGTTCAGTATTGGCAAAACCACCACCCATGGCCACTTTAATAGAAGGGAAATGTTTTTTTACCCATTGTGCACATCGCAGTGAGGTATACAAATTACCAGGAAAAGGAACCGACAAACAAACCAATTTAGGTTGCACTTCCTTTATTCTTTGGTCAAATATTTCAATTAATATTTCATCTAAATAAGAGAAGGGTTGTTGCAAAGCTGCATACAATTCATCAAAAGAATTGGCAGATCTTCCTAAACTCTCCGCATAACGACTAAACCCAAAATGAGGATCAATATTTTCTTTAATGAAATCACTAAGATCTTCTAAATACATCGTAGCAATATGCTTTGCCATATCAATTTTCCCCATATTACCAAAAGCCCATTTCAAATCATCAATATGTTGAAACCTACTTGCTTCAGGTAAAAAATTTCGGGCGCTAATTAAATGTGCTAATGTATTTGACTTTCCCTGTAAAAACAAAATCACTTCATTAATAGTATGAATGTATCTATCTTTTAATGAAATAATTCTTGCACTATTTTCAGCTATTTCAGCAATTGTTCCCGCCTTTATTTTTTTATCAATCGTATTAAACAATTTTTCTAACCCAGATTTACTAAATAAAGAAATAGTCACCTCAATTCCCAAATCGGCTTGTACCGATGCAATACCTTTAGTATTAAGGAACCCTTTTAAATAAGCAGTAGCTGGATACGGCGTATTAAGTTGGGTAAATGGAGGGGTAATTAATAAAACAGGCTTGTTCAATGCTAATGATTATTTAGCAAAAATAAGGTTTCGTATCATCAAACCAACTCATTTTCCAATTATTGGTATGCTTCTTAGTAATTATGTATGAAAAGGTTAATTCACTAATTACCTGCCTTTTAGCTAATTAGTGAATTAATTGAATAAGTAATAAATTTGTAACCAATTAGAAATAGGAACACACTATCAGCATACAAAAATGAAATAAATATGCTTTGTGTTAACCACAAAGTAAAGCGCTTTATATAAATATCGAATTGAACTAATGACAAATCATTTGCCCATAACATATAATGACAGAATACTTTTTCACTTGTTGCGGCATTTTTCGATGGTTAATGAAAATGCTATACAATGCTTAATAGACCGCGGATATAGCAAAGCATTAATTGACGAAAATTTACAAATTCCGGGTTCTAAGTTTCACGATTTTTTTGCAACAGATATAAAATCATTAATGTACCAATATGCAACTATTACAGAAACAACTTCTTTAAGGGAAAACGGCTACTTGCATATTAGTTGTGAATTTGAACCATTGAAATTTCCAAAAGGAATTGGAACACTAGGAGTCATTTCATTGGAGGCATTAAAATCATTAACATCAAGCCAAACTTATTTGAAAAAAAAC
>Ga0114958_10000107_pt1 | contig 67207 bp, 58 predicted proteins | sample C_130208_EF_Meta_FD_89577 | JGI IMG/M metagenome (GOLD analysis project Ga0114958, IMG submission 89577) | Freshwater microbial communities from Lake Croche, Canada to study carbon cycling - C_130208_EF_MetaG | ecosystem: Environmental > Aquatic > Freshwater > Lake | place: Lake Croche, Canada...
ACATTTGATGGGTAATGTCTAGCAGGCGCGCTGTATTTTCAGCCCGTTCAATTTGCCTAGACATCCAATACAGATTATTTGCATGGCGACTTAACATGAGGTTCCCTCCAGTATCCAAGTATCTTTGGTGCCACCGCCTTGTGATGAATTCACCACAAGCGAGCCTTCTGTTAACGCGACTCGTGTGAGTCCGCCTGGTACGAGTGTGGTCTCGCGTCCCGATAAAACATAGGGTCGTAAGTCTACATGCCTGGGCACGAGTTGATTATTTAAAAAAGTTGGACAAGTCGACAGTGACAGTGTGGGCTGAGCAATATATTTGCTTGGATTGGCTAGAATCCGCTCACGGAAGTCGGCAATTTGTGCCGCTGTGGAGGTTGGGCCCACTAACATCCCATAACCGCCAGAGCCCTGCACTTCTTTAACAACCAGTTCGGGTAGGTGTGCTAGTGCATAAGCTAAGTCACTTGCGATGCTCAGTCGGTAGGTTGGTACGTTGTTTAGGATAGGTTCTTCGCCAAGGTAAAAGCGAATCATCTCTGGTACATAAAGGTATGTTGATTTGTCGTCAGCAACACCGGTGCCAATGGCGTTTGCGAGTGTGACATTGCCTGCGCAGTAGGCGGCAAATAAACCAGGCACACCAATGACGGAGTCGCGCCGGAACGCTTCTGGGTCTAAGAAGTCGTCGTCAATGCGCCGATAGATGACGTCTACTTTTTGTGGGCCATGTGTGGTGCGCATATAGACAAATTTATTGGATACGAATAAATCTTGCCCTTCGACTAATTCGATACCCATTTGTTGCGCCAGAAATGCATGCTCAAAATAGGCGCTGTTGTAGGCGCCAGGTGACATTAATACAACTGTAGGTTGCCCGTTATTAGATGGCGCAACCGCACGCAGATTGTCTAGTAATACGTCGGTATAGTGATCAATGGGCGCAACTGGAAAGCGCCCGAATAAGTCTGGAAATAATCGCATCATCATTTTGCGATTCTCAAGCATGTAGGACACGCCAGACGGTGTTCTGAGATTGTCCTCAAGTACGTAAAATTGATTAGTGTCTGTTTTGACAATATCAACCCCGGCAATGTGTACGTAGATATCACCTGGCACCTTAACCCCGCTCATCTCGGGGCGATAGGCGGGGTGTTGGAAGATTTGATCCCCTGGTATGATGCCCGCTCGTATGATGTTGTGTTCATGGTAGATGTCTTTGATGAACGCGTTTAGAGCGCGCACACGCTGACAACAGCCCTCACTAATGGTTTTCCATGCTTGAGGTCTGAGGATGCGGGGGATGATATCGAATGGTATCGATCGTTCGGTGCCCGAGTCTTCACCGTAAACGGCAAAGGTAATGCCCTGTTTGGTATATAGAGCATCGGCTTCTTTTTGTTTTTGAATCAGAAAGTCATCGGGCTTCGCAATCAGCCAATCTCGATGTGCTAGGTAGTGTTGACGAATGGCGCCGTCAGCACTTTGCATCTCATCGTATGGTTTGGTAGCGGTGGTCATGGACGCTTCATTCAAAAGTTAAGAATATCTAGATCTTGGTTGTCAACATTAATCGCAGAATGTCATGTTCTTGTGACAGTTTTTCACTGATACTCTCGCAAAGATGACCTGTATGCTTATTAGTTAAAGCAATGCTTGTGCCAGAGCTTATTGAGCCGGTATTATTTAAGCGGATTAGCAGTTTTTAAGGTTTTTGTACAAATGCAACGTTTGTTTCTGCACTCTTATTGGGCGCTTGCACAAGTTTGGGGCGATGTGTTGTTAATTTGGTGGTTTGTCCTAAGCTTGCATGTCATGCTTGATTTGAAATTTTATTCAAGGTTATAGTCGGATTAGGGTTGTTTAAAGTGGACTTTTTATAGATAGGTTAAGAGCGATGATTGAAATTGTTTTTTTATGCTTGGGTGTTTTTATTGGGATAGCGATCAAAGACGAAGTCAGTCGCTCCAAATACAATAAAACCTATGCTGAAGTTGATCTTGAGATCAAAAAGGATTTAGAGCTTTATCGCAATTTAAGCGAAAGTCTCAAGCAAGACATTGTCTATTACAAGCGTAAAATTGCCGATTTAGAAGCGCTACGCTCGTAATATACATTTTTTATTTTTATAGTGATATTGACTATTTGATCAATGGCGCGTGAAAGGTTAGTGCTTAAGCGTATAGTTTGCAATTTATAGAAAGATCATCTTTAATCAGGATTCGATCAAAGATGATCTTATTAGGTGCTTAGAACGCAAAGCGGCGTTTCCCACCATCTACAGGCATCACGGTGCCCGTGATGTAGCAGGCCAAGGGCGAAGCTAAAAACACCGCTAGAGCTGCTAGCTCTTCTGGTTCGCCATAGCGACCAACAGGGATATCCTCTGCCGACTCGCGGCTACGAAACTCATCTGAATATTTACGCCTGATCTGTTCGCTCATAATGCGTCCTGGAGGGATGCAATTGACCGTAACGCCATCTTTGCCAACTGTTCGTGATAGGCCTTTAGACCATGCATGAATGGCCGCTTTTGCTGGAGTGGCAGCAAGTAATCCATCAGGCTCAGATTTGCCGGAGATGTTAATCACGCGTCCCCATTGTGCTTTAACCATCGCCGGTAAAAGATGATGAGTGAGTTGTCTGACACGTGTGAAATTCAGGGTCATGACACTGTCCCACTCTTCTTCTGGCGCGTCTATCGGTATTGCAGGCCGACTGCCACCCGCACTATTAATCAGGATATCTACATGCCCTAGGGCAAGCTCTGCTGCAGCGGCTAATTCGCGAGATGCACCTGCATCCATAATATCTTGAACGATAATCGCTGGGGTGGGGCCTCCAGCATCGACAATTTCTTGAGCTAGCACATCGAGCAGTGGGCGGCGACGGGCAGTGATACATACGGTCACGCCCTCGGCGGCTAAGGCTTTGGCGATAGCCCGTCCAATACCTTGACTCGCACCTGTCACTAGCGCTGTTTTATGCTTTAACTGTAAATCCATGTTGATGCCCTCATGGGTTGTTCGTGTTTCATATATGGGGTGTCACCTTTGAAGAGGTAAGTTGATTGCCCTTTCATCGATTGACTTTGCATTTAAAATTATTACTTATTCTAAATAGTATAAGTTGTAATATTGTAGAGTGCTAGAGACGGTTATCCTCTAAACCATGTGGTGTAGGCAATCCAAAGTTTACGCAATGGTGTCAATCTGGTGCGGTGTGTGAGCACGCGGAAGTTGTCGCGTATGATTTCGTTTAACTGGGCATGGTAGATTGCCCCCATAATTAAACCAGGCAGTTGTGGTTTTCTATCAACTTTTTGGAGTTTGGCATAGGCCCCTGAATATGTTGCCAAGGCGCGGTCTGCCTGGCGACGCATTAAGTTTCTAAATGCCGGTTGATCTTGCGCAGAGCCGTGAATGATTTGTGCAGTGCTAATTCCGGCCTGATCCAGTTCATCAAGAGGTAGGTAAATTCGGTTACGTCGGGCGTCTTCGCCAACGTCTCTAATGATGTTGGTGAGTTGCAATGCCAGTCCTAGTTGTTTGGCGTAATCTAGGGTGCGGCGGTCAGTAAATCCAAAAATTTGAGCAGACATCTCACCGACGACACCAGCGACCCGATAGCAATAGGTCTCGAGCGTAGCGAAGTCAGGATAGCGGTTGTAGTCTAGATCCATGACCATGCCATCGATGACGGTGATTAACTGAGTTTTGGTGATGTTAAAAGGCGCTACAATATCTGCAAGTGCAAGGCTGATTGGATGTTGAGCATCGCCTGCAAAAAGCCGATCCACTTCACTACGCCAAAATTGGATTTGCATGCGCGCTAAGCCTGTATCCGTAGACTCATCGACGATATCGTCAATTTCGCGGCAGTAGGCATATAGTGCGATGATTGCTTCGCGTTTCTCAGGACTGAGAAATAAAAAGCTATAGTAGAAACTGGTTCCACTGGCGATAACTTTTTGACGGCAGTATTGGTGTGGATCCATGCGTTCTTTGTGTATGGTGGTTGTTATTAACGGGCAAACAGTGCTCGCAAGAGCATGACAAGCCAATCAAGCGACTTCAATGTGGGGCGATGACGGAATACGTCACCATCTACTTGAGAAATTTTTTGCAAAATGCAATCTCCCCCCGCAATAATTAAACGCATTTCGAGCCCGATTCGACCTTTTAGAATTTGCCCTAGGGGTCGACCGGTGTCAAGAAGCGAGCGGGTGCGCTCCAACTGAAAGCGCATGAACTCCGTCCAACGGCCTTCAGTATCGTTTCTCGCGATGTGATGTTCTGTAATACCGAATTGGCGCATATCCTCTTGCGGTAGGTAAACGCGGCCTTTTTGCCAATCGACGGCGATGTCCTGCCAGAAGTTAATTAATTGAAGGCTGGTGCAAATTGCACTGGAATAGATAAGGTTTTCAGGGCTTGCTTGTCCAAACAAGGTGAGTAATAAATGCCCAACGGGGTCAGCGGAGCGTCGGCTGTAGTCTAAAAGCTCATCGTAGTGATTGTAGCGCGACTGCTGAACGTCTTGGCGGAAAGCCGATAGTAGATCGTTGAAGCAGGAGAGGGGCAATTGGTGCGCATAAATGACGGCCGCTAATTCGTTAAACCATGGTGTTTTACAAAGCTTATGATCGGCAATTCGTGCTATCTCGTCACTAAAAGTCGCTAACTGTGCCAATCTTTCGCTGGGCGTGGCATCGCCTTCATCTGCAAAGTCGTCAGCCTCGCGAGCAAATCGATAAATTAAGGCGATTGGCCGGTGTAGTGTGGCGGGAAGCAGAATAGAGGCTACAGGAAAGTTTTCGTAATGATCAATAGCCAAGAGAATTTTATTAAATCAATTAAATCAGATAGTTATATAGAATTGCGTGGTTTGGTGCTTGTTGATTTTCGTGTCATGATGCGCCCGAGTATATTACAATCGAACTCTGGCGCATTTTTTTTGGTTTGTTCAAGCGTTTGCGCCAGACTGTTAGATATGGTTTTTTGTTGTTGAAGATGAATTGTAGCGAATGTGGCGGAATTGGTAGACGCACCAGATTTAGGTTCTGGCGCCGAGAGGCGTGTGGGTTCGAGTCCCTCCATTCGCACCATTAAGTGGTGAATACGCTGTTTTTTTGGTTTTGTATCGCTTTGGAATTAGTCACTCAATAGGAAAAGTCTTGATGCAAGTGAATTTAGAAACGCTGGAAGGTTTAGAGCGTAAGTTAAGCATTGTAGTACCTATGGCACTGGTCGATACTGAAGTTCAATCCCGTTTGCAACGCTTATCGCGGACTGTAAAAATGCCTGGATTTCGGCCTGGTAAAGTGCCGTTTAAAGTGGTTGCTCAACAGCATGGCCCGCAAGTCCGTCAAGAAGTACTTGGGGACACCTTGCAGAAAAGTTTTAGCGAGGCGGTTGCTGAGAAAAACTTGCGAGTTGCGGGGTACCCGCAATTCGACGCTGCTATGCCAGCTGAGAGTGGAGTAGATTTTGAATTTAGCGCTGTTTTTGAGGTGTATCCAGAGGTTCTAGTTGGTGACTTAACGCAATCTTCTATTAAGCGTGTGCACTTAGATGTTGAAGAGAGCGAAGTTGATAAAACGCTAGACCTCATGCGTAAGCAACGTGTGAGCTTTAATGCGGCTTCTCGCCCTGCAGAAAACGGTGATCGTGTCACGATGGATTATCGAGGTACCATTGACGGTGTCGAATTTCCTGGCGGCGCCGCACAAGGCCAGTCAGTTGTGTTGGGTGACGGTCGTTTCTTACCTGATTTTGAGAAGCAGTTGCCGGGCATGAGTGCTGATGAGATTAAAAGTTTTGAATTGAATTTCCCAGATGACTATGCGGGTAAAGAAGTTGCTGGGAAAACTGCAGTATTTGAAGTTACAGTGAAAGAAGTAGCTGCGCCGCAATTGCCAGAAATCGACTCCGCATTTGCCAAAGAGCTTGGCATAAAAGACGGCGACCTTGAGAAAATGCGTGCTGAAGTGCGTGGTAATTTAGAGCGTGAAGTCCGTGCTCGCCTGAAGTCTAAGGTTAAGGAGCAAGTGATGGAAGCGCTATTGGTTGCCGCACCTATTACTGTGCCTAAGGCGTTGATCGAAATGGAGGTCTCAAGGTTGCAGGATATGGCACGACAAGATATGGCTGCTAGAGGTATGCCAGTGAGTGCGGATATGCCAATCCCCGCAGACCTCTTTGAGCCGCAAGCGGAACGTCGGGTAAAACTCGGTTTGATTTTGTCATCGATAGTGACTGCCCAAAATCTACAAGCGAAGTCTGAGCAAGTTCGCGCTGCGGTTGATGAGCAAGCTCAAACTTATGACAGACCTGAGGACGTTGTTAAATGGTATTACCAATCGCCAGATCGTTTGCGTGAGATCGAGTCTATGGTGTTGGAGGAGAATGTAGTGCAATGGGTTTTGACTACGGCAAAAGTTGAAGATCAAGCAATTAGCTTTGATGAACTTATGGGAGCAACTAAATGATGCACCGTAGCGGCGTGAATGGCATGCTCGAGCCCCAAGGTTTAGGTATGGTTCCGATGGTCATTGAGCAGAGCGGACGTGGCGAGCGCGCTTATGACATTTACTCGCGTTTACTTAAAGAACGCGTTGTATTTTTAGTTGGGCCGGTCAATGAAGTTACCGCTAATTTAATTGTTGCCCAATTGTTATTTTTAGAGTCAGATAATCCTGATAAAGATATTTCTTTTTACATCAATTCGCCTGGTGGTTCGGTATCTGCGGGTCTGGCTATTTACGACACAATGCAATTTATTAAGCCTGACGTTTCAACGCTGTGCGTTGGGCAGGCTGCAAGCATGGGCGCACTTTTGTTGACTGCAGGTTGCCATGGCAAGCGCTTCTGTTTGCCAAACTCTAGGGTCATGATTCACCAACCAATGGGTGGCTTCCAAGGGCAGGCTTCTGATATTGAGATACATGCCAAAGAGATCTTGTTCTTGAAAGGTCGCTTGAACGAAATTATGGCTAAGCATTCAGGTCAAGATATAGCTACGGTAGAGCGTGACACTGACCGTGACAATTTTTTATCGGCAGATCAGGCGGTGAGTTATGGCTTGGTTGATAAGGTATTAATGAGCCGGGCAGACACTGCCGGGGCAACTAAGTAGTTTTTGTCAACTTGGTAACATTCGACAAAGGGTAGTAGGAATGACAGAAAAAGTGAGCAGTGAAAAACTGTTGTATTGCTCGTTCTGTGGTAAAAGTCAGCATGAGGTTCGAAAGCTCATCGCTGGCCCCTCAGTTTTTATATGCGATGAATGTATCGAGTTATGTAACGATATTGTCCGTGAAGAAATTCAAAGCGACGCTTCCGCCAAAGGCGGCAAGTCCGAGTTGCCAGTCCCCCATGAAATTCGAGATAGTCTTAATCAATATGTGATCGGTCAGGAGTTTGCCAAAAAGATCTTGGCTGTGGCCGTTTATAACCACTATAAGCGCTTACGTAATGTCGCTAAGGGTGATGATATTGAATTAGCTAAATCAAATATTCTACTGGTGGGCCCTACTGGTTCTGGTAAGACCCTGTTAGCGCAGACTTTGGCGCGGTTGTTGAATGTGCCTTTTGTGATGGCAGATGCTACGACCTTGACTGAGGCTGGTTATGTGGGGGAGGATGTTGAGAATATTATTCAAAAACTCCTGCAAAAATGTGATTACGATATTGAAAAGGCTCAGCGTGGTATCGTCTATATCGATGAGATTGATAAGATTTCTAGGAAGTCAGATAATCCTTCGATTACACGTGATGTATCTGGTGAGGGTGTGCAGCAGGCGTTGTTGAAATTAATAGAAGGCACGGTCGCGTCAGTGCCACCGCAAGGCGGTCGTAAACATCCGAATCAAGAGTTTGTGCAAGTTGATACGACTAACATCTTGTTTATCTGCGGCGGTGCTTTTGATGGCCTAGATAAAATTATTCGAGCACGCTCTGAGAAAAGTGGTATTGGATTTGGTGCTGATGTGCGTAGCAAAGATAGTCGCAAAGACATGGCTATAGTCTTGCGAGATGTTCAACCAGAAGATTTGATTAAATTCGGTTTGATTCCTGAATTTGTTGGTCGATTACCGGTCGTAGCGACTCTAGGCGAGTTGGACGAGGCCGCATTAGTACAAATTCTCACTCAACCCAAAAATGCTTTACTCAAGCAATTCCAAAAAATGTTTAACATGGAAAGTGTTGAACTTGAGGTTCGCGAAACTGCATTGCGAGCAATTGCACAAAAAGCGCTTGAGCGTAAAACAGGTGCGCGAGGCTTGCGCTCTATCCTAGAGAATACCTTGCTCAACACAATGTTTGATCTGCCCTCTTTAGAGAATGTTGTTAAAGTTGTTGTAGATGAAGGCACCATTACTTCTGATGTTGCACCTTTACTAATTTATGAAGATGCCCCTAAACCAAAGGTGGTTGGTCAGACGAATTAATGAATTTGCTTGGCTGCGATTGACCTAGCACTTGTGTGTGTTTGAGACGTGTAGAGTAAATGCAATGGAGTGAGTGCTTGATTTGGTGTTCAGTGCCCCCAAATACGCTCTAATAGTTAATTTAAGGTGATCTGAATGACTGACAAAATTTCTAATGAAATCAACAAGATGGATATGCCGCTGTTGCCTTTGCGGGATGTTGTGGTATTTCCTCACATGGTCATCCCTTTGTTTGTTGGGCGGCCAAAGTCAATTCGCGCATTAGAAATGGCGATGGAGGCGGGTAAGAGTATTGTCTTGGTAGCACAAAAGTCAGCATCAAAGGACGAGCCCACTCCGGACGACCTGTACGCTGTTGGCAGTATTGCCAATATCCTGCAAATGTTAAAGTTACCAGACGGCACTGTTAAGGTGTTAGTAGAAGGCAATCAAAGAGCCCACATTCATGCCATTACTGATCATAAAACGCACTTCTCAGTATTAGCTTCATCGATTCAAAGTGATTTGTCCACCGATCACGAGACTGAAGCGATGCGCCGTACGATGATTCAGCAGTTTGATCAGTATGTAAAACTCAATAAAAAAATCCCGCCCGAAATACTGACCTCCTTGGCAGGCATTGATGATGCAGGGCGTTTGGCCGATACCATTGCTGCTCACCTACCACTAAAACTCGAGCAGAAGCAAGAAGTGCTAGAAATGTTGGTTGTTAAACAGCGTTTGGATCATTTGCTTAAAGTGGTTGATGGTGAGTTGGATATTCTTCAGGTTGAGAAAAGAATTCGTGGTCGCGTGAAACGTCAAATGGAGAAGAGTCAGCGCGAGTATTACCTCAACGAGCAGGTCAAGGCTATTCAAAAAGAGCTTGGCGAGACCGAAGAGGGTGCTGATATTGATGAAATTGAAAAGCGCATAAAAGCTGCACGTATGCCTAAAGAGGCGCGTAAAAAAGCAGAAGCAGAATTGAAAAAATTGAAGTTGATGTCACCAATGTCTGCTGAGGCAACCGTAGTGCGCAACTATATTGATGCCTTGACCGGATTGCCGTGGCGCAAGAAAAGCAAGATCAGCACGAGTTTAGATCTCGCTGAGAAGGTTTTGGATGAGGACCATTATGGCCTCGAGAAGGTTAAAGAGCGTATTGTTGAATATTTAGCTGTACAGCAGCGAGTCGATAAGATGAAAGCGCCTATCTTGTGCTTGGTAGGTGCCCCTGGTGTGGGTAAGACATCATTAGGTCAGTCAATCGCTAAAGCAACTAATCGTGAGTTTGTGCGGATGTCTTTAGGTGGGGTGCGCGATGAGTCCGAAATTCGCGGTCATCGTCGTACCTATATTGGCTCTATGCCCGGAAAAATTTTGCAAAACATGGCAAAAGTTGGAGTGCGAAATCCGCTATTCTTACTCGACGAAGTCGATAAAATGGGTATGGATTTTCGGGGTGACCCGGCATCAGCATTGCTAGAGGTGTTAGATCCTGAGCAAAATCATACTTTTGTCGATCATTATGTAGAAGTGGAATATGATTTATCCGATGTGATGTTTGTTGCAACCGCGAATACCTTGAATATTCCGCCAGCCTTACTGGATCGGATGGAAGTGATTCGGCTGTCGGGTTATACCGAAGACGAAAAAATTCATATCGCTGAGCATCATTTATTGCCTAAGACCATTAAGAATCATGGTCTGAAGTCCGACGAGATTGTGGTTTCTGAATCTGCGCTCAAAGATATGGTTCGTTATTACACCCGTGAAGCAGGTGTGCGTAGCCTAGATCGAGAAATCTCTAAGATTTGTCGTAAGGTAGTTAAGGAGTTAGTCACACACGCTAACGGCAAAAAAGTCACTGTTAACGGGCGTAATCTTGAGAAGTATCTAGGAGTTCGAAGATACTCATTTGGTATTGCTGAGAAGAAGAATCAAATCGGCCAAGTTAATGGCCTGGCATGGACAGAGGTTGGCGGTGAGTTGTTGTCGATTGAAGCCGCGAGTATGGCGGGTAAGGGTAAAATGACGACAACCGGTAAGCTCGGTGAAGTTATGCAGGAGTCGGTGCAAGCCGCCTTATCAGTTGTGCGCAGCCGCTCTGAGCGTTTGGGTATACATCCAGACTTTTACCAAAAACATGACATTCATATTCATTTGCCTGAAGGCGCAACTCCTAAGGATGGTCCAAGCGCAGGTATCGGAATTTGTACGGCAATGGTTTCCGTGCTCACAGGCATCCCTGTGCGCGCTGATGTGGCTATGACTGGTGAGATTACGCTGCGCGGTGAGGTCTTGCCTATTGGTGGCTTGAAAGAGAAGTTGTTGGCTGCTCATCGTGGCGGTATCAAGACCGTATTAATTCCTGAAGAGAATGTTAAAGATCTCAAAGAGATTCCTGATAATGTGAAAAATCGTTTAGATATTCACCCAGTAAAATGGATTGATCAGGTCTTTGAGTTGGCGCTCGAGCGCAAACCTGAGCCCTTGCTTGAAGAACCATCGGTTGCGGTGCCGATTACGACAGAAGGGGTGGCGCCAGTTGCAATTAAGCATTAATGTAATATTCATAGGAATTGCTGGAAATTCTTGCCTAGTTCCGGTAGAATTCGCCCCTTCGTTATAGTGTGCAACTTGGGTGCTTAGCTCAGCTGGTAGAGCGTCGCCCTTACAAGGCGAATGTCGGCGGTTCGATCCCGTCAGCACCCACCAATTTGCACTAGTGCGCTAGGATAAGTCAGTATCCGCTATGATCGATTTTGTTTGAGTTGTGAATGTGTTTGACATTCGCAACTTTAGCGTTTGGAGTGGTAGTTCAGTTGGTTAGAATACCGGCCTGTCACGCCGGGGGTCGCGGGTTCGAGTCCCGTCCACTCCGCCAGCTATTTAAAAAAGGCGAACATAGTTCGCCTTTTTTTATATGTGCTTTAATTTATTTGTGCTTTGATCAGTGCCCGAGAGCCCACGATTTTTGGAGACAGCTATGTACGATTTTGTGTACAAAAACAAGAGATTGATGCAGTTCATTCTAGCCTTAATTACGTTGCCGTTTGCATTTTTTGGGATCGATTCTTATTTTCGCGCTAGCAATAGTGCAGATGTTGTTGCCACTGTAGATGGTTACAAGATTACCCAAAACGAGTTTGCGCAGGCTTTGCGTGAGCGTCAAGACTCTCTGCAGAGAATGTCAGGTAATCGTTTAGATCCAGCGATGCTTGATAATTCGGAGGTTCGGTTTGCGGTAGTAGAAGGTTTAATCCAGCAGCAGCTACTCGTTCAGCGTGCACAGCAGCTAGGCTTTGCCGTGACCGATCGGCAAGTGCAGGAAATTGTGAATAATATTGATGCTTTTAAAGAGGATGGAAAGTTTTCATATTCTCGTTATGAAGGTTTATTGAAATCACAAGGCATGTCGCCCTTAAGTTTTGAGCAAAGCATGCGTAAGAATATCATTCTGGACCAAGTCGCACAGCCTTTCGGAGCCGCCTCATTTGTATCACGAGCTGAGGCTGCTTTGTTGCTGAGAATTACTGAGCAGCAACGTGAAATAAGTTACTTTACTGTTGCCAATTCTAGTTTCTTGCCGCAGATTAAGTTGGCTGACGATGCGGTGCAGAAGTATTACGATTCACACCAAGATGAACTTAAGACTGCCGAACAAGTCCAACTTGAATTCGTGGTGCTTAGTGCTGAGGGTATTGCTGCGCGCTCCGCGCCATCTACAGCTGAAGTGAGAAAAGCTTATGATGAAAATATCAAGCGTTATGAGGCTAAAGAGTCACGCGAAGCCAGTCATATTCTCATTGCAGTTGATGCCAGTGGCGGTGCTGATGCGAAAGTTAAGGCCAAGATAAAGGCGGATCAGCTCTACACTCAATTAAAAGCTAAGCCTCAAAAGTTTGCGGCTTTGGCTAAGGAGCACTCGCAAGACCCAGGGTCTGCAACTAAAGGCGGAGATCTCGGTTATTTCGAGCGCGGCTCAATGGTTAAGGCTTTTGATGATGCAGTGTTTGGTATGAAGGCAGGCGAGATCTCAGCGCCTGTAGAAAGCGAGTTTGGTTATCATATTATTCGTTTAACCAATGTACGCGGGGGCAAGGTTAAAACATTTGATCAAGCTCGCCCCGAAATTGAGGCAGAATTAAAAAAACAAAACGCTACCCGTAAGTTCGCGGAATTGGCAGAGTCTTTTAGCAACGCCTTATTTGAGCATCCAGATAGTCTTAAAGCTGCTGCTGAAATAGCAATGATTGAGCCGCAAAAGAGTGCTTGGATTAGCCGATCTGGGGGAAATAATCCTTTACTTTCCAATCCTAAGTTCATTGGCTCGGTGTTCTCTGAGGAAGTGTTGAGAAATAAAAAGAACTCTGATGCCATAGAGGTTGCTCCTGGGATTTTGATTGCAGCTCGTGTAATGGACTATAAACCCTCGACGATTAAGCCTATTGAAGACGTTAAAGATGAGTTGATTAAAAAGTTAACTAATCAAGAAGCTGCACAACTTGCAGCGCAAGACGGTCGTGCTCAGATAGATGCAATGCGTGAAGGAAAGGGGCGGGAAGTGCGTTGGAGTAGCGCTTTAATGGTTGGTCGTGGCGACCCCAAGGGCGTTCCTGTAGAAGTGTTGCGCCAAGCATTCAAAGTCGATGCTACTAAAACGCCAGCGTATACTGGTGTTGAATTACCCAATGGCTACGCGTTAGTAAAAGTCACCCAAGTCAAAGAGGGTGTTGATACTGCCAAAGATAAGCAAAATGCAATTTCTCGAACAATGAGTCAGGTTGTAGGCCAAGCGGAGTTGGCTGCTTACATAGCGAGTCTAAGGGCCAAAGCGGATGTCAAAATTAAGCAAGAGGCTATTGGGGGAAGTCTTAAATAGACACTCAGTTAGCGACTCTGACAACATTGCATTAATAATGCAATGTTGTCAGAGTCGCTAATTTAATTGAGTGATATTGTCTTAATTAAACCTAAACACATCAAGAAAATTCAGCAAGAAAAGAGATGAGTTTTCTTATTATTGATGTATGCCACCGACTGTAGTGTTGAAGCCGTTATCGACATAAGTGATTTCGCCAGTAATACCTGAAGCAAAATCCGATAGTAAAAATACAGCGGCATTGCCGACATCTTCAATCGTTACGTTGCGACGTAATGGTGCGTTTTCTTCTACAAACTTTAGAATTTTTCCGAAGTCACCGATGCCGGATGCTGCTAACGTTTTGATCGGTCCTGCGGATATACCGTTGACGCGAATGCCCATCGGACCTAAGTTGCTGGCAAGATAGCGTACGCAGGCCTCTAGGCTGGCTTTAGCAAGCCCCATAACGTTATAGTTAGGAACAGTGCGGGCGGCGCCCAAATAGCTTAGGGTGAGCATTGCTGAAGGATGTCCAGACATTAGTGGTAATGCAGCTTTAGCAAGAGCGGCAAAACTATAACTGCTCACATCATGTGCAAGACGAAATGCTTCGCGATCTAGACCGTCTAGGAACTCTCCTTTAAGTGACTCTCTGCTGGCATAGGCAATTGCATGCACCATGCCATCCAAAGTGCCCCATTCTTGCTGCACTGCAGAAAAGAGACCCAGGACTTGATCGTCGCTTGAAACATCGCACGGTAACACAGGCACGGTCCCAAATTCTGCACTCAGCTTTACTACGCGCTCCTTGATGTCCTCGTTTTGGTAAGTAAAAGCAAGTTGAGCACCTTCACGGCTAGCGGCCTTGGCAATACCGTAGGCAATTGAGCGATTAGAGAGTAAGCCGGTGATAAGGATTTTTTTGTCTTTGAGTAGAGCCATGATTCTCCCTTGGCGTTATGCGATATAGATCATAAAAAAAGTGGCGTGTAAGGCTATTTGTTAGTAGATTCAGTGAAAACAGTCAATCTTGAAAAATAATATGAATTATAACCATAATGATCGCAAGACAATATCAGTTAAACTGTTTGATATGAGCCATTATTTTCGAATTTTATGTGTATTTTGCATTGTGCACTTGGTTGCTTGTAATGGATCGGTATGGAATGATCCCTATCCGGCCGGTGAGGGTCAAGATAATATCCTATACACCTCTTTTTCTGAGAGGCCTAAGCATCTCGATCCAGTGCAATCGTATTCGGAAAATGAATATGCTTTTATTGCTAATATTTATCAACCGCCATTGCAATATCATTATTTGAAGCGCCCCTATTCGTTAATTGCGTTTGGTGCTGAAGAAGTTCCGCAGCCAATATATAGAGATACCCAAGGCCGGATGCTGCCTGCTAATGCGCCGACCTCCCAGGTTGCATATAGTGATTATGTGATTAAAATTAAAAAAGGATTGATGTATCAACCGCACCCTGCATTGGCTGTTGATTCGTTGGGGAGGGTTAAATTTCATCATTTGACTGCAGCGGATATTACGGCTGTTAGAACGCTGGCAGATTTTAAAGAGACAGGAAGTCGTGAAGTTACTGCGGCGGACTATGTGCATCAAATTAAACGCCTAGCACACCCAAAGTTACATTCTCCGGTGTTGCAGTTGATGAGTGCATATATCGTAGGCTTGTCAGATTTGGTCAGTGACTTAGGAAAGGCATCAAAAAGTAGTCCAGATGATCAGTTTGTAGATTTAGAGCGTTATTCGATAGATGGTGCTCAAGTCATAGATCGTTATACCTATGTCATACGAGTCCATGGCAAGTATCCACAATTTATTTACTGGTTAGCAATGCCGTTTTTCTCGCCGGTTCCACCAGAAGCGGATCGATTCTATGGACAAGCGGGATTAAGTAAAAAAAACATTTCGCTGGATTGGTATCCGCTTGGTAGCGGACCCTATATGTTGACCGTCAATAATCCCAACCGAAAAATGATTCTGGAGCGTAACCCGCATTACAGTCGAGAGACTTATCCAACTGAAGGCATGCCCGGTGATCAAGAGGCAGGGCTGTTACGTGATGCTGGTGTGCAACTGCCGTTGATTGACAAGGTGGTTTTTAGTTTAGAGAAAGAGCAAATTCCATATTGGAATAAATTCCTGCAGGGCTTTTATGATGCCTCTGGAATCGCTTCTGATACTTTTGATCAGGCTGTACAAGCCACTGGCACGGGGGATGTGGGTTTAACTGCGAATATGCTTGAGCGCGGCATTCATTTGCAAACTGCACTAGCTACCAGTATTTCGTATTTGGGCTTTAACATGTTAGATCCCTTGATTGGTGCTGGTGAGCGTGCGCGATTGATTCGGCGTGCAATCTCGATTGCATTAGACTATGAAGAGTATATTTCAATCTTTAGAAATGGCAGAGGGATTTCTGCGCATGGCCCTATTCCTCCGGGTATATTTGGTTACGAGACTGTAGGCAAATCAGGGATTAATCAGTATGTGTATGAATTAGTTCAAGGAGAGCCGGTTCGTCGAGATATTCAAGAGGCAAAGCGCCTGTTAGCCGAGGCTGGATATCCTGAGGGGCGAGACCTTAAAACTGGCTTACCCTTATTGCTAAACTTAGATGCAAGCGCGACAGGGGCGGATAGTAAAGCGCGCATGGATTGGTATGTGAATCAGCTGTCTAAATTAGGGATACAACTGGTTATACGCTCAACTGATTTTAATCGATTGCAGGATAAGTTGCGTCGCGGCACGGCACAATTATATTTTTTAGGATGGAATGCAGATTATCCAGACCCGGAGAATTTTTTGTTTCTATTGTACGGTCCACAGTCAAGAGTGAAAAATCAAGGCGAGAATGCCTCTAATTATAGTAATGCAGAGTATGACCGTTTATTTATCAAGATGCAGCATATGGCCAATGACCATGAGCGACAGTTGATTATTAATCGAATGTTAGAGATATTACGCTACGATGCGCCTTGGGTTTGGGGATTCTTTCCGAAAGAATATACATTACATCATGCTTGGGTCAGCAATCGACAACCGAATCAAATGGCGAATAATAGTTTGAAATACCAACGTATTGATTGGCGCCTGAGAGCAAAACAACGAGCTTTGTGGAATCAGCCATTATTTGGACCATTGGTGATTTTGTTGGCTTTGAGTGTGATTGCGATTATTCCAGCTTATATGACTTTACGTAGACGAGACAAACGCTCTGCAATGGACAGGGGCTCTCAGTAATGGGCGCCTATCTATTTCGTCGAATACTCTACGGCATTCTAGTTTTGGTAGGTGTGAATATGATTACCTTTGGTCTATTCTTTTTTGTAAATTCCCCTGACGATATGGCAAGAGCGCAGTTAGGTCTTAAAAGAGTAACCCCCGCTGCTGTAGAAAAATGGAAAGTGGAGAGAGGTTACGATAAACCCTTATTTGTAAATAACGCAGTGCAGGGCTTTGCAAAAGTGAATGAGACAATATTTTATGAAAAATCGATCAAATTATTTGCTTTTGAATTTGGGGAATCAGATCAGGGTCGTAATATAGGCTTCGATATAGCGAATCGGATGTGGCCTAGTCTAGCTGTGCAATTACCAGCGTTTATGATTGGTCTGCCCATTTACTTGAGCTTTGCATTGTTGATGGCTTTTTTGAGGTCGACCTACGTCGATATTTGGGGAGTGCTGTTGTGTGTTTTGATGATGTCTATCTCAGCAATGTTCTACATTATTGCTGGGCAATACTTTTTTGGTAAATTATGGAATCTAGTGCCAATCTCAGGTTATGACACTGGATTTGATGCGATTAAATTTTTAGCCCTACCAATTTTGATTAGTGTGATCTCTGGCCTTGGGAGTAACGCTCGCTGGTATCGTACTATTTTTCTTGAAGAGATGAGTAAAGACTATGTGCGGACCGCACGTGCTAAAGGTTTGCCAGAGCACAAGGTGTTGTTTGTTCATGTTCTCAAGAATGCTTTAATTCCTATACTAACGGGTGTGGTGGCGCTTATTCCTATGCTGTTTATGGGTGCTTTAATTACGGAATCTTTTTTTGGTATACCTGGGTTAGGTAGTTATACGATAGATGCAATTACGCAACAAGACTTTGCGATTGTGAGGGCAATGGTTTTTTTGGGCTCAGTTTTATACATTATCGGTTTAATCTTAACCGATATCTCTTATACCTTAGTTGATCCTAGGGTGCGTTTGTCATGACCCATTATCGATTAGACTTTTTATGGAGTGACTATTTAGTCTGGTCGATTGTGAGCGCTGTAATAATTTATGCTTGGTATGTGCAAAAGTATCCACATTTATTATCACCTTGGAAGTTTGTTGTGTGCAATTCACGCGGTATGGCTGCAGCTACTGTATTTTTGGTCTTCATAGTGATTGGCTGTGCTGACTCAATACACTATCGTAGCGAGTTATCGGTGCAAGACGGAAAAAGTGTTTATTCTACTGAACTGAATAGTGCACTGGATTTGATATTGGAGCCGATTAAAAAGAATCGAGAAAAAACTTACTCCGCGCCTTTTGCAACGCATTTGTTTTCAAAAGAGACAGTTAAAAATGAATTAGGCCATGATCAACGAATTTTTCCAAGGTTACGGTTTGGCGGGACACACCTTGCAGACCCAGTCGCTGATTGGTTACCTGATATTTTTAAAAAGTCTTTGTCTGGTATATTGATGGCATGCGTTATCTGGTTGTTTGGTTTTTTGGTAGTGTTGTCTGTGATGTCTAGATTAAAGAAAACACCGATTAAAAAACTATGCGCTTCCATCTGGTCTGATTCTTCGATGTCAGCTTTTCGTGCTGTGTGCATTACTATAGCTATCATGCTGTTGATAGGCGTACCACTAGTCTACTTAGCATCTTATTACCATGTTTTTGGTACAGACAAAGTGGGCCAAGATGTTTGTTATCAGGCGCTTAAGAGTATACGAACCGGCATGGTTATTGGATTGTTGGCCACCATAGTGACCTTACCGATTGCTGTCTTACTTGGAGTAATGGCAGGGTATTTGAGAGGGTGGGTTGATGATTGTATTCAATATATTTATACAACATTGTCATCGATACCGAGTGTATTGTTAATTGCGGCATCAGTCTTAATGATGCAAGTCTATATCGAGAATCATACAGAATTATTCCCAAGTGCTGAGAGTAGAGCGGATATTCGTTTATTAGCCTTGTGCGTTATTCTGGGTATGACCAGTTGGACTGGTTTGTGTCGACTGTTGCGAGGGGAGTCCATGCGGTTGCGGGAGTTGGAGTATATCCAAGCCGCACATGCATTTGCCGTTTCGGATTGGCGAATTATGATGCAACATATTTTGCCCAATGTGATGCATATTGTGATTATGGCATTAGTCATGGACTTTAGTGGTTTGGTCCTTGCTGAGGCGGTTTTATCTTATGTTGGCGTGGGTGTTGATCCTTCGATGATGAGTTTTGGAACGATGATTAATAGCGCGCGACTGGAGATGGCTAGAGAACCCATGGTTTGGTGGTCTTTAAGCGTTGCATTTAGCTTTATGTTGCTTTTAGTGTTGGCAGCTAACATTTTTGCCGATGCTGTTCGGGAAGCTTTTGACCCGCGCTTGAAGGCTAAGGTGTCGTGAGTAATTTATTAAAAGTAGAGGATCTTCAAGCGAGGATAGACGCGCCCTCTGGCCGTCTATTTCCAGTAGATCGTCTGAGTTTCTCAATACGCTCAGGGGAGACCTTTGCGCTGGTCGGCGAATCGGGTTGCGGTAAGTCGATGACTGCCTTATCGATCATGCGTCTGTTACCTGAAGTGGCGCACATTGTAGGGGGGGTAATTGAGTTAGATGGTGTAAATTTATTAAGTCTCTCAGAGTCAGAGATGCGGGCGCAGCGTGGTCGACGGGTAGGGATCATTTTTCAAGATCCTGGTTTATCATTAAATCCAGTGATGACCATTGGTAAGCAGATTGCTGAAGCCGTCTTGAATGCCAGCACCAGTGGCGTTGCGAATAATTATGTGCATGACAAGGTGATGTCGCTATTGCAAGATGTTCAAATGCCTAACCCTGACCAATGTATTCACGAATATCCATTTCAATTATCAGGTGGTATGAAACAACGTGCCATGATTGCTATGGCTTTAGCTGGCGACCCCTTGTTGTTAATTGCTGATGAGCCTACCACGGCATTAGATGTCACTGTGCAAAAGCAAATTCTGCAGTTGTTGAAGCGTTTGCAACGCGCTCGTGATATGGCAATCTTGCTTATTACCCATGATTTAGGGGTCGTTGCAGAAGTGGCTGACCACATTGCAGTGATGTATGCTGGTCAGATTATTGAAACCAGTACAGTGGCTGATTTTTTTAAGCAACCCCATCATCCCTATTCCCAGAAACTGTTTAAGTCGCTGCCAGATAGAGCTAGACATGATCAGCAACTTGCGGTGATTCCAGGGGCGGTTCCCGACCTCAGCCAGGATTTTATAGGATGTCGATTTGTTGAGCGTTGTGATCATCATCAGGAGAGATGTCTTCAACAATTGCCCTTGCTACTGGCCACTAATGAGTCTCGACAGGTTCGATGTCATTTTTGGAAAGATACTGTTGTCAGCTCATCGATGATGCCATGCCCCGCTTTGGATGATGGCAAGTGCTTAGTGATCACCCAAAGCACGGAGAATTTAGTCCCGGCACGGCCATTGCTTCAGGTTAAACAATTAAAGCTCTATTATCCGCGCTATGGCGGGCTATTTAGACGTGAAATTGGTATGCTGAAAGCAGTTGAAGATGTTTCATTGACTGTTGCACAAGGTCAAACTTTAGGTTTAGTGGGTGAGTCTGGTTGTGGTAAGTCATCATTAGGTAAGGCGATTTTGCGACTGCTTAAACCAACGGCTGGGCAAGTCGTTTTTAATGGTATGGATGTTGCGCAGATTGCTACCAGTGACATCCCCAGTTTCCGACAGCAAGCACAAATTATTTTTCAGGATCCTTTTGCTTCGCTTAATCCGCGTATTCGTATTGGTGAGATATTAGCCGAAGGCATTGAGTCTTTAAAGATTATTCATTCTGGCGATTTGCAAGATAGAGTTGAGCAACTGTTGCATATGGTCGGTTTGGAACCATCTGCCAAGGTACGTTATCCACATGAGTTCTCAGGTGGGCAGCGTCAACGAATTGCAATTGCTAGAGCGCTTTCTGTAAATCCTAGTTTGATCGTTTGTGATGAACCCACTAGTGCGCTCGATGTTTCAGTGCAGGCTCAAATTCTTAATCTACTCAGACAGCTGCAGAGCGAAAAACAGCTGACTTATGTATTTATCAGTCACAATATTTCTGTGGTTCGTTATATGGCAGATGAAATTGCTGTGATGTATTTGGGCAGAATTGTTGAGCGTGGTGCAACTGCTTCTGTGCTGGGCTCGCCTAAGCATCCTTATACGCAAACTTTGCTGGCTGCAGTGCCTGCAGCATATCCCGCTCAACAGTCATTTGATAAGGCTATAGATACGCTGCATCTTGCCCATTCAGATATGCGATTGCCAGCGGGGAAGTCTGCAGGGTGTGCTTTTTATCCGCGATGCACTTTTGCTAGAGCAGAATGTAGCCAGCTACAGCCTGTTGAGCGAAAAGTTAACGTACATCACACAGTCAATTGTCACTTGTACTAAATGCCTTAGCGTTTATTTTGAACGCTTGCGCTATGACTTTGTATTTTTTTTTGCTTTAGATTGCTTTTGACATTGCCTGTTTTTTTATGATGGGGTAGGGCGCGTTTGCTTGCTTTAATAGCATTGGCATTTCTAAGCTGTTTACCGTTTTTAGTATGTAGGTTTGGGTGGCGTATGGGTGCGGCTTGATAGGCCCTTGGTAGCATCATTGGTGCTACTGGAAGGTCTGGTAGATTGGGAGTCACGCCTTCAGTGGTAGGCACGAGCAAGGATTGTCCAGGATAGAATTTATTGTTGCTAGATAAATTATTGACCTGCTTTAGTTCGTTTACGCTAATGCCATATTGGGCTGCGATTTTCTCAGGTTTCTCACCACGATTTACGGTATGCGCCTGCCAAGAGACCAGTGGCTTGTCATTGTTCTCGACGTTAGCGAGAAAAGTCGCTACTTTATTTTTTGGTAAAATTATACTTTCGGTATTGGCCTTAATGACTTGTTTATTGTGGGCAGGGTTTAAGAATTTAAATTGCTCTAAGGTCATATCAGCAAATTTTGCTGCCATTTTGATATCGATATGGCGTTGAATATTGACCACCTCGAAATATGGGGTATTGGGAATGCTTGCTAAATGAATACCGTAGCGGGCTGGATCGTTAATGATATTTTTGACTGCAATCAGTTTAGGTAAGTAATTACGGGTCTCGGCAGGCATGGTGAGACTGGCATAGTTGGTTGGTAGACTGCGAGCTTGGTTACGAGCAATGGCCCGAGCAACCGCACCCTCGCCCCAGTTGTATGAGGCAAGTGCTAATTCCCAATCGCCAAACTGCACATATAGTTTTTCTAGATAGTCTAGTGCTGCGCTAGTCGCAGCAATGACATCGCGTCGGCCATCGTACCACCAGTTTTGGCGTAGTCCGTAGAGCTTTCCTGTGGAGGGAATGAATTGCCACAGGCCTGAAGCGTGAGCGCTAGAGTAGGCTTCGGGATTATAAGCAGACTCAATCATGGGCAGTAGTGCAATTTCCGCTGGCATTTTGCGGCGTTCGATTTCTTCAATGATATGGAATAGATATTGACTGCTACGATCGACCATTCGTCCAATATACTCGGGTTTGGCAAGGTAGCGGCCCTCCCAAGTGCGTACTAATTCAGTTTCCATGGCAGGTAGTGCAAAACCGAGGCGAATCCGCTCCCATACGTCTTTGGGCATGGACTTGATGTTTTCAGGCGCAGCTTCAGTGTTCGTGGTGCTATTGATGGTGATGGGGTTGATTGCAGTAGGATTGTTGCGTCTCGCGTTGCCACTAGTTCCGCTGGTTGTCGGTTTAGCTGGAAGTGTATTAGTAATTGATAATGAGATTGGGGAGGTAATGGGTGTGGTAGTTGTTGTCGTTTCGGTGACTTGGGTAGTGCCTGGTTCAGTTTGGGTAATGACGATTACTGGCGCTTCAATGGTTTTGGGAGGCTGTTGATTGTGGACATTGATCGACTGCGGCTGCAATTGAGAACAGGCAGTTATCAGCAATAGAGCGCTTAATATAGTAATTTTTGCAGCATAAAAAGGCATACAGAATTGGTTCCGTGCTTGAATGAATTAAGGCGATGCTGAGGGCGAAGCAGTCAGATGCGTAACAGATGCCGGATGTTAGCCGTGAAATTTGCCGGTGTCAAACCAAAAATATATTAAAAATCAAATACTTAAATAAATATTTGGTGGTTCAATCTCATTGAAGACCCAAAAGGCTTAAAAATTGTTTTTCCAATCTCGAATTACAGCAAATATGCGCGCTGGGTCAGACAGTGCAGATTGTGCACGCTGAGAGGCTGCAGCAATGACCTCGGCTTGGTTGACCCGCAGAAAAGGATTGCATGCTTTTTCTTGTGCAATATTTGACGGTAGTGTCGGTATTCCTGCTTGGCGTAAGCGGCTCATTTTGTCGGTGAGTTTTGCAACTTCTGGATTACGAGGTTCAACAGCCGCTGCAAACTTTAAGTTTGCTAAGGTGTATTCGTGGCCGCAATAGATTTGAGTCTCGTCCGCTAAGGTGGATAAGCGTTGTAGTGCGGTATGCATTTGCTCTGGAGTGCCTTCAAATAGTCGTCCACAGCCTGCTGCAAATAGCGTATCACCAGAAAAAACAATATCCTCCCCAATAAATGCAATATGCGTTCGGGTATGTCCTGGGATTTCCCACACTTTAAGGTGTAGAGCGAGTGGTAAAAGGGAGAATGTATCGCCCTCGCTTAAGGCTACAGTGATCTCTGGTATACGCGAATCGCATGGTCCATATACGGGTACTTTAAATTGACTCAGTAGTTGCGAATTGCCGCCAACATGATCTGGATGGTGATGGGTATTTAAAATGCCGATGAGTTCGAGCTTTTCTTGCGCTAAGTAATGTAATACTGGGGATGCATCGCCAGGATCTACCACTGCAGCATAGCGATCATTACGGATGAGCCATATATAATTATCATTAAATGCAGGTATAGGGATAATGTGAAATGCGGTCATTTGTTTCTCCGTATGATCAGAACGCCATTATTTGATTTAAACTCTCGGAATGTCAATTCTAGATACTCAATTACAAATGCAGCAATGGTTAGGGAGTCCGCAAGGTCAATATTTGACCCAGAAAGAGCAGGCTTATTTTGATGCTGTAGTTGTTGATATTTTTGGATTTCATGCACTGCAATTAGGCATGGAGCAGTGTGATCTATTGCGTGCGAGTCGAATCCCATTACGTCTAAGCGTTGGCCTTAACGATGGTGTCGATTTATGTGCAGATTATGGTGAGTTGCCATTCGATAGTAATAGTATTGATTTAATTGTGATGCCGCATACCCTAGAATTTTCAGATCATCCGCATCAGGTCATGCGCGAAGTCTCGCGGGTATTGCGACCTGATGGACAAGTCGTCATTGCAGGCTTTAACCCGATGAGTTTGTGGGGTGTGCGACGTAGCATCGGTACACACACATCCTATCCATGGAATGGTCAGTTTATTCAATTGCCGCGGGTGAAAGATTGGTTGGCGTTGGTTGGTCTTGAAATCAACGCGGGATCAATGGCCTGTTATATTCCACCGTGTAGTCAACAAAAGTGGATTGATCGGCTGCAGTGGATGGAGATGGCGGGGGATCGTTGGTGGCCTATCGCTGGTGGTGTGTTTTTTCTACGTGCGATTAAGCGTGTGAGAAGTATGCACTTGATTATGCCGAAGTGGCGTGCGCAGCGAGTTGCTAAAAAGAATCTTGCTGCGGTATCTGAGCGAGTGCATGATGATCAGCGTGGCCAAGTAGGCATAAATTCTAGTCAAAGGATTGATGTGTAATGAGTGTGAAAGATGAAACTGTAGAAATTTACACAGATGGCGCGTGTAAAGGTAACCCTGGTGTTGGCGGTTGGGGTGCGTTGTTAAGTTGCGCAGGCACAACCCGAGAGTTATATGGTGGAGAGCTTCAAACCACAAATAACCGAATGGAGCTTCTAGCCGTGATACGCGCTCTTGGGGCATTAAAGCGTAGTTGTCATATACGTTTGCATACTGATTCTAAATATGTTCAACAGGGCATCTCGGAGTGGATCCACGATTGGAAACGCAGGGGGTGGAAAACCAGTGCGAAGAAGAGTGTTAAAAACGAAGACCTATGGCGTGAGCTGGATGCATTAGCTGCATTGCATCAGATAGAATGGTTGTGGGTAAAAGGGCATGCTGGTCATGATGGTAATGAGCGTGCTGACATCTTAGCAAATATGGGTGTGGAGCAAATGCGTAAGGAGCAAGCGTAATGTCAGTCGATAGGCAGGTAATTTTAGACACTGAAACTACAGGTCTTGATCCTAAGTTGGGTCATCGCATTATTGAAATTGCAGGCGTTGAGCTTGTCAATCGACGCTTAACTGGACATCATTTTCATTATTATCTGAACCCAGGTCGTGATAGTGATGAGGGTGCGCTACAAGTGCATGGGCTGACCAGAGAATTCTTAAGTGACAAACCCAAGTTTTCAGAAATTGTTGAGGCACTTGTGGAGTATTTAAGTGGAGCCCAGTTAATTATTCATAACGCACCATTTGATATCAGTTTTATCGATACAGAGCTGGGTATGTTACGTAAACCTAAGTTGCGGACTTTTTGCCCAGATATTGTAGATACATTACGAATGGCAAAAGACCTGTACCCTGGGAAACGTAATGGACTGGATGCATTGTGCGATCGATACGAAATTGATAACTCAGCACGCACCTTACATGGTGCATTGTTGGATGCGGAGTTATTGGCTGAAGTGTATTTAGCAATGACTCGAGGGCAGGGTAGTTTGATTGCCGAGTCTGGCCCAGAGCCCGCTACGATTGCCGTGCTGTCATTAAACAGAGCAGAGTTGAATTTGAAAGTATTGCAAGCAAACGCTGCTGAGTTGACGTTGCACGAGACCCAATTGGCAGAGTTGAATAAAGCTAGTGGTGGTGCCATATGGCTAAAATAAGCCACCTCTAAGAGAGTGCTTATTTCATAATGGCTAGCAATTGCTCAAACGACTCTTCAAATTGCAATAGTCCCTCTTTTTGTAAGGTCTCGCCACAGGCATCAAGATCGATGCCGAGTTGATGTAATTTATCGAGATGGTCTAAGGCTTGGTGAGTATTGGATTCAAGTGTTAGAGCAGGTTTCCCATGGTCACGAAATGCTGCTAAGGTGGCATCAGGTACTGTATTAATGGTGTCTTCACCAATTACAGATTCGACATAGAGCACATCGCTGTAATTTTTATTTTTAGTGCCCGTGCTGGCCCAAAGAAGTTTTTGAGGATGCGCACCTTGTTGGGCTAAGGATTCAAAGTGCTCACTTGAAAACAGTGTGCGGTTGTTCTTCATTGCAACTTTGCTGATAGCAATAGCAGTTTGTCCGCATATGCTTAGAGCATCTCCGCCTAGATTGCTTAACTGTTGATCAATCATAGTGTCTATACGACTTAGAAATACGCTGGCGACTGATCTAACCCTTGCTGGGTTGCCGCCCTTAGCGATTAATTGCTGGATGCCACGTGTATACGCTATAGCGACATCCTGCACTTGTTTAAGAGAGAAGATTAATGTGACATTGACTGAACACCCCTCGGCAATGAGCCCTTCTATGGCGACTAAGCCAGATGATGTTGCAGGAACTTTAATCAGTAAATTGTCTTTTGCGACAGCTTGACGCAACCTTAAACCCGCTGCAATCGTGCCACTTGCATCATGCGCTAGAGCAGGTGATACCTCTAGGCTGACATAACCATCATTGCCGCTGCTAGATTTAAAAATAGGATCGAATAGGTCGCACGCTTGCTGAATATCAGCAATTGCTAATGTTTCATAGCGTTGCTCAGAAGTAAGCGCAGCATTCTGTTTCAGAGCGATTAATTCATCGCGATATTCGGGGCTGTCTCTAAATGCTTTGAGAAATATGGAAGGGTTAGAAGTCACCCCTGCAATACGATAATCTCTAATCCATCGCGCGAGCGATCCATCATTGAGAATAGTGCGAGAGATGTTATCTAGCCAAATGCGTTGACCAAGATTATAGAGTTGGATCAGTGGATTATTCATCATTGTGCAGTTAAGGGTTGCGAGGATATTTAAGGGCTAATTCAGCGGCAATTGTTGTAATCAAGCGCCTGGATATGCTGATACTGGCTGGTAAATTAGGCAAATCTTCAACATCAAACCATGTCGCTTCTTCAATTTCAATGCCATCAGGCACTACCGCACCACCTGCGTATTCTGCGGTAAAGGCGACCATCAGTGAGTGTGGGAAGGGCCAAGGTTGACTACCAAAGTATTGAATATTTTTGACCGATACGCCTACTTCTTCGCGGGTTTCGCGCGCGACTGTATCTTCCAGCATTTCACCAGGCTCTACAAAACCAGCAATAGCAGAGTAACGACCAGGTGCCCATTCTGATTTGCGTGCAAGCAACAGCTCTCGACCGTTATTAATCAGTACCATGACTGCCGGTGAGACGGGTGGGTAGCTTGTTAGGCGACATGCAGGGCAGCTACGCGAGCGTTCATCGCTACGAGTGCGCATCGGAGTGCTGCAGCGACTACAAAACTGTTGATTACGTTCCCAATCAATTAACTGAAAAGCGCGTCCTGATAATACTGCTAGCGGCTCATCAATTAAGCCGAAGACATCGCGTAGGCCAACGCTAATCCAACCGCTCGGTAATGGATGGCTTTGATCTACCTCGGCGGCAAAGCAGTGTTGTTCACCGAGCAGACCCAGATAGTGACTGCGGATTGGATCAATTCCATGATGAACCAGGCTGTGACAGACTGGTACTGCGGGTTCTGGTGATTCCATTAAAATAATCGCGTTGCGCTGAAAGGCAAACCATAGCGATGGATGCGCTATGTCTTCTGGAGGAGTCACTAGCGGCGTGTAGATATTTTGAGATGTAGTCATTTGTGTGTGATGTTTGGTGTGAGAGTAAGATGCAAAGGTTCTTGATTCTAACCCAAATTGATTAGACTAATCGGAAACACTGCTGCCTATCTATTGATGAATGAACTACTTTAACAGAATTAATTCATAACCATTACCAACAGATTGTAAATACACATCATTGGTATTAGATGCATTGTTACTCCTGTGGCATAAGGTAGATGTCGCCAACTACTGGGTCATCAATTGAGGGAACTTGTTCATGATTAACTGACTTTTCAGGTGCCGTGGTATTGTTGGCTGTGTTAACAGCTAAATTTGAAACCAGTATTTAAAACCAGTAGATTTTTTTGATTATGTCTTAGGTCGTTTTGTTAACTTTTGAAATGTAGAGGCGAAATTTTACCAAGGCTATACGGTGATTGAAGGTTGATTTTGATTGTTTTTGATATTTTTTTGTAATCTACTAAATCAATATTTAAAAGTCAATTTATAGATTGAGAGATTACCTCTTTAATATGGGCTACATAGATTGTATTTTTTTCCGATCAATAGAAGAAATGAAAATATATGGCCAAATTAAAAATTTAATTTTAGATGGCAGGTGGTCACATTTGATGTAAGCAAAGCACGAGGATTCTAGTGCTGGAGCAACAACAAGGGCAGTCAGTCATATTGGACTTAGTCGGGGAAAAAACACTTTTTTACCAATATCATTTGAGAATAAATTAGGTCTTAGGATGATGTTTTTATTGTTAAGGGGTATTATGCCCATATTCGCGATATGCTGATATCTGGTTTTAACTTAGAAGTCAGCTTTCTGGGTGTTGCTGAAAGTTCAGTATGAGCCTTCAATTGATTTGCGTTTCGATTAAACTTCGTAATGCGCTTTTCGGCGCTTAAACTCCTCGTGAGCAATTCTTTTGGAAACTATTTTATTTCAGGCTTGATATAACCCTTGCAATGGGAATGTGATGCAGACTCGAAAAATTACGATTATTGGCGCAGGAATTGTTGGCATTGCTACGGCTAGTTATTTGCGGCGTGATGGTCATGAGGTGACAGTGGTTGATCAACTGCCGCCCGGTGAATATTGTTCGTTTGGCAATGCAGGTATTTTAAGTCCGGGCTCTTGTATACCAATTGCTATGCCTGGCATTTTGGGCCAGATACCCGGATACTTATTGGACCCCTTGGGCCCGTTATCGATTAAAAGTTCTTATTTCCCGCGTGTGCTTCCTTGGTTATTACGCTTTTTGGCTACTGCAAGGGTTGATCGTGTACAAGCGACTGCTGATGCTTTGCGGTCGCTCCTAGTGCAGACCTTTGACGCGTATGCACCTTTGGTGCATACGGCTGGGGTTGGTGATTTAATACATAAGAGTGGTTATGTGGTTGCTTATTCTTCGCGTAAGGCAATGCAGGGCGACGCCTTAGGCTGGCAGTTGCGGCGCGAACGCGGAGTAGTAATGGATGAGTTGGATTGCGCGCAAATAAATGCATATCTACCTGATTTAAAAGGAAATTATGAGTCAGGTTTATTTTTGCATGACCATGGATGGTGTGCTAACCCAGAGCGTTTAACTAAGGCCTTAGCCAATCAATTTGTGAGCGATGGCGGGATTATTTTGCAACGCAAAGTATTGGCTATTGATGTGGGTGCTACCGGCCCGCGCGCTTTATTGACTGATGATGGTCGACTACCTGTTGAGCATTTGATTATTTGTGCCGGTGCTCATTCAAATCAATTTACCCAACAGTGCGGTGATTCGGTGCCGTTGGAAGCTGAGCGTGGTTACCACATCACTTATTCGGATCCCCGCTTCCAACTCGCACATCCGATTATGCTGCCTGAATACAAATGTTTTGTGACGCCCATGGAAAGGGGTTTACGCATTGCAGGTCATAGTGAGTTTGCTGGGATTGATGCTCCGCCTAATGACAGGCGCTTTGAGATTCTTGAAACCCTGATGCAGCGGATGTTCCCTGGAATTCGTAGTGTGGATTCAACTCGATGGATGGGGCGTCGCCCCTCTATGCCCGACTCCATGCCAGTGATCGGGCGCTCATCCCAATTTGCAAATACCTTCTATGCATTTGGACATGGTCACGTGGGTTTGGTTGGAGGTGCGCCTACGGGGCGACTGATGGCAGATTTAATTGCTGGCCGACCGGACCGGATTGATTTGAAACCCTTTAGTGTGAATCGTTTTAAATAAAGCACCCAAATGAATTTGATTGCGGGTTCAGAGTATAGGCATACTCAAGTACAATAGAGGTTTTGGATTATTCTTATGGTTCGCACACGCTTTGCGCCTAGTCCGACTGGGTATTTACATATTGGGGGTGCTCGCACAGCTCTTTTTTGTTGGGCGTTTGCCAAGCAACTGGGCGGGACGTTTATTCTGCGGATTGAAGACACTGATCAAGAGCGATCAACTGATGCCTCTGTGCAAGCCATATTAGATGGTATGCATTGGTTGGGTTTAGACTACGAAGGCCCTTATTATCAGATGCAGCGTTTGGACAGTTATCGTCGCGCCGCTGAGAGATTGGTTCAAGAGGGTAAGGCGTATTATTGTTATGCTACTCGCGATGAAATCGACCAGTTGCGTGAAGCACAACGCGCGCGCGGCGAGAAGCCGCGTTACGATGGTCGGTGGCGCCCCGAAAATGCTTTAAAACTAGGTCTCAAAATACCCAATAACCACCAGCCGGTGATTCGCTTCCGTAATCCGGATTCGGGTGTCGTGGTGTTTAATGATCTGGTGAAAGGCGCGATTACAGTTGCTAATACTGAGCTTGATGATTTAGTGATTATGCGTGCAGATGGTATTCCAACATATAATTTTGGCGTAGTCATTGACGATATTGATATGCAGATCACCCATGTTGTTCGAGGTGACGATCATGTCAACAATACCCCACGGCAAATTAACATCTATCACGCGCTGGATGCCGTAGTGCCTGAGTTTGCGCATTTGCCGATGATACTAGGCGCAGATGGTGAGCGTTTGTCCAAGCGGCACGGGGCTGTAAGCGTGATGCAATACTTTGAAGATGGTTTTCTACCCGAGGCGTTAAATAATTACTTGGCACGTTTGGGTTGGTCACACGGTGATGCAGAAAAATTTTCTTTAAGACAGATGGTGGAGTGGTTTGATCTGGCGCATGTGAGCCGCTCGCCAGCGCGTTTTGATCCAGAAAAACTCCACTGGTTAAATCAGCAATATTTAAAAGAGACTGACGATGACCGCCTAGCAGATTTGGTCGCGCCATTTATGCAGCGTATCGGTGTTGATGTCGCCATCGGCGCACCATTAAGTCAAGTAGTGTCATTATTAAAAGAACGCGTGCAGACGGTTGAAGCCTTGGCCGAAGCTGCAGTTTATTTTTATCGTGCAGTGGCACCGCATCTGAATGATCAGCAGTTGCATTACACTGCTGCTGTACATTTGCCGTTGATGGCCTTGCATCAGACATTTGAATCGCTGCCCTGGGAGCGCACTCAAATTGCACAAGCTATTAAGTCTGTTGTGGCAATGCATCAGCTGAAGTTTCCGCAGATCGCGATGCCATTAAGAGTTATGGTCAGTGGTGGCACTCAGACGCCTTCGGTTGATGTGACCCTAGAGTTAATCGGACGCACCCAAGTTTTGGAGCGGATGGGGCAGCAATTAGAATTTTTTCCACATTTGGCTGCAGAGCATGAAGGTTTACAGGGCCAGTCTAAATCGTTATAATCACGCCCTCTTGTGGGGGTATAGCTCAGCTGGGAGAGCGCTTGCATGGCATGCAAGAGGTCAGCGGTTCGATCCCGCTTACCTCCACCAGCAAACATGCTAGCGTTTTGAGTCTATGCCTAGTACGTGAAGTTGTTGTAAATCGAAGTCCCTATCGTCTAGAGGCCTAGGACATCGCCCTTTCACGGCGGTAACACCGGTTCGAATCCGGTTGGGGACGCCAAATAAATCAAGTGCTTACAATTTTTGGTTGAGCTTGAACAACTAACTTACTTAAATTCTACTTAGAATGCCGCGTTTAAATTATTAGATTTGACTTGGCAGTGCGTTGATCTTTACTAAATTTATCCGCAACAATCTTAGTGAATATTGATCTTAGTTTTTGTTGGCAGTCAACAAGTTTAAATTCAGATAAAACTTAAAGCGGCTTCATACACTTAACAGCCAAAAGCTAACCACCGCAGCAATCGCACCTCGTAGACCCCCACCCACCCGGCACCCCCCATTTTTACAACTGGTTCCATCCGGCTGCCCTTTACGCTCTATTTTGCTCAAACGATCCGCTGATTTTGAACTCCAAGACCTACACCCACACGGCACCCCCTAAATTAGTTTTAGGAGTCCCGTAATTTGCTCTACACTGTATTTTGGGCGAATGGTTGGGGGATTTGCGAGACACTGCAGTGGTATAGACATTTAAAACATCCGCTAGTCTAAAAGGCACCGTTATAAACATATTGAAAAGTTTTAGTGACACTTACTAGCGTGAAGACCGCCTTTGCCTATCTCTACAACAATCTGGGGAAGTTGAAGGCTTGGGAAGATATGGTTGAAAAGTTAAAGTAATAAACATTAAATTAACGCATTGAATTAACTTCAAACAAGACTGTCACTTGAAATAGCTGGTCTTTACCCTTCAATGAATCTGGTGTTTCGGGATACACTGCAGCAGATACCGCAGACATCGCAGCGCGGTCAATCATTCCAATATTACTGGACTGAATAATTTTTATTCTTGATGGAATATTATCACGCAATGAAAACTCAACGCGAGCTCTGCCCACAAACCCCATAGATCGCGCCATGCTCGGAAAAATAACCGCAGCCTGAATGGCAGCCCTAACCTTCGCATTAAACTCAGCCTCTTTTTGTGCCGTAAGATTAGTCGGCAGCGGAGGTGACAGAACCACCGGTGCAGGTGTCGCTGCAACCACAGCAGGGGAATCAATTTGCGGGCTGGCGATTGGTGTGACATTCACTGCCTGAACCGGTTCTGGCGGATGAGGTGTGGCTTCTACCTTTTGCGTTACTTCAGTTTTATGTTTAATCGCTACAGGTATCGCTTTATTGGGTATGACCTTAGGCGGAGTTAGACGCGGTTCATCCTTTTTTATATCTTCAAACAACACTTCCATTGGATTTTGGAGATCTTGGTCTTTCTTTTGCATGACACCATAAACTAAATTGATTGATGCAATAATCAGCACAGACTCCACCAACATTGCAATCAATATTGTTTGCAAAAACGAAAGCGGTTGACGCTGAATAGCAGGCATAGAATTAGTTTGCATTCCTAGTGGCAAGACCAATTTGCGTTACACCGCTTTGCTTGCAAACATCCATCACGTCAGCCAACTGCTGCATAGAAACAGTTGCAGCACCAGCGATAGTAATGACCGTATTGCGATCAACAGATTGGTTTAATCTTGCTCTAAGCCCAACTAGTGTAAAGGCCTGACTATCAACCATTAAGATGCCATCTTGGTGAATCTCTATCATTATTTTTGTTTTTGGCAATTGCTCGGCTTTAGAGGCGGCCGGCAAATGTCCAATCAAACCGCTAGAAGGGATCATTTTCATTGCGATCATGACAAAAAATACCAATAAAAATAACATAATATCGATCATCGGGATGATCTCGATGCGCGGTTTTTGCATCTCAAAATAACGCATTTTAACTGCCCGTTCTAATTTGCTTGATGGCAGTTAAAGTGCCCCTGTGCCTATCAGAAGCATCAACATGAACAAAGCGGTTAATCAACATTTGCTTCAAAGTTTCGAGCTGATGGGCTAATTGTCGCACACGATTATTTAAGCTATTTAAAAAAGTAACACCTAACATCGCTATAAATATTCCACTGGCAGTGGCGATCAGCGCTTCTGCAACACCTGCTGTAACTTGTGTAGCCATTGCATCACTTTGACCAAGACCTGAGAAGGCATTAAACATACCAATAATTGTCCCAAATAAGCCGAGCAATGGTGCCAAAGTAACCGCAGTATCCAGTATCCATATAAAACGATCCAGCTTAGGAATCTCATGCAGGATAGCCTCTTCAAGGCGATCTGCAAATACTTGGCGATCATTAATTTCTGTGTTACTCAAAGCAACTTGTAGCAACTCAGCATGCGGCAAATTAACCGCAAGACTCACTTCATTTTCTAATAAATCAATACGTCCAACAGGCATTTCTGCAATACGTACGTTGATCTGTCTACCCCCAGACATAGAGCGATATAGATACCAACCACGTTCAACAATAACAGCCAGTGCCACTAACAACAACAATACCATTAGATATAAAGTGCCACCACTGGATGCAGCCAGATCAGACAAATATTGGAGATTCATTCTACTTCCTTATGGGGCTAAATCAAAAATCCCCTACTAAAGAGCAGGGGATCGCACATCACATATATATCAACATTAATAATCAGCGCGGAAAGTGATGGCTGCGTTACGTGGTGGCTGCCATAAAAATGTATCGCTTGCGCTGGATGTACCGTTAGTGTTTGCTGCTTTGATTGAAATAATATCTTGTCTATCTGCGATATTGTAAATACCAATTTGCCATTTCGCAGATTTAAAACTCATCCCAGGATTTTTAATTTCATAAGAAGCAGTCAAATCTGTTGTACCGTAACTACTCATTCTATAGAGCTGATCATCTATGACCCAAGATCTACCTATACGCTTTTGAATTAGCGATGCAGACCATCCACCTGCTTTATACAGAATACCGGCAGCGTATGTGTAATTTGGTACACCAGATATTTGTAAACCAGTAGTAGTGGATTCAGCCCTATTCAAGGAGCCATTAGCATACAGAGAAAAACTATTGGTCGCCGCATAGGTCGCCTGACCCTCAACACCTTTATAAGTTACACCGCCTTGGTTGTAATACACTGGTTGCGAACTGCTGGTTCCAGGTACTGTTGCAATCTTATTGGTAAAGTCAATATAGTACACATCAGCGTCGTAAGTCATTCGATCTGCTTTAACCACAAAACCTAACTGATAATTAGTTGATTTTTGTGGATTAACATTGCTGGCAGTTGCATTAGAACTTTGGTAACTGCTGATATCAGGCACTAGCATACCTTTTGCATATTGTGCATACAGCGAAGCCGTAGGACTCAACGCATAATTTGCAGTCAAGAAAGGTAAGGTTGCAGTAAAAGTTCTACTTAAGTTTTGCGAAACACGTGCTGTTTGATTCACAACTGCATCAATTTCAAGAACAGTATGCATGTATTTCAAGCCGGGGGTTATTTTCAACTTATCCGTAGCTTTCCACTCAAACTCAGCAAATGGCTGATATTGCTTCCAGCCTGAATTTTGGTCATACACAGTGTTATTGATAGAGGTTAAATTAGTGCCAGAGACTGCAGCTTGGTTATAGTTTGGATTCCATGCGGTATTTCCACTGACACCATTTAATAAATTATATTCGAATAGTGAACGATGGGTATCAGCTTTTTCTGCCCACAGGCCGAGGCGTAATAGACCTAAATCACTCTGCTTGGTTGACTTGAAAATGTTACCAAACACTCCATACTGATTGGTCTTTGTGTAGCCATCCATTTGATTTGAAACTGTAGTTCCGCTGCTATTCACAACACTACTTAAACCGGCAGTCAAGCTCGTAGCTTTAGCTGACAAACCATTGTTTGAGTAGTTATAGTAATATGAACTATTATCGATAGCCCAACCGTTAGAAAATTCGCTTTGAATACGTACATAATTCATGTTTGTTGATTTCTCAACATAGTTATATCCGTAATAGTTCGCCATTAACGTGTTTGTACCTAGCGCATAGTTTTTACCATAAGTGGCAGCCTGAGCTGTAGTTAGGCCAGTTTCTTTGTCATTTAGGTAATACCAGTTCTCATTATGATTCATATTTACTGTTAGCAAGGTACTTGTGTTTATAGGTTTCTGAAACTTAATCATGAAGTTCTCGCCTTGAACGGCACTATTGGTACGAAACCCATCACTGGTTAGTTTTTGATAATTAACTGCTAACAGCGCATCGCCTAGTTGCATTACCGGGCCCGAATCAAAACGGGCGCCGTACAGCAGGGTATTCCAAGAGCCTCTAGAAATCATCGTTGAAAAATTTCGCTCTGTTCCGAGCTCTCTAGAAAACATATTAATTGAACCACCAAAAGTTGCCTGACCTAAGTTGCTAGCATTTCCCGGGCCGCGATCAACTTCAATACGGCCGATAACGCTTGCAGGAAAATACGCTGTCGAGTGGTGTGTTGGTCCATTGGTATCACCGAACGGTATACCATCAAAAGTCACATTAAATTCACCATCTTTGAATCCGCGAATGCCGTTCTTTGTTTCGGATAAACCAGGGCCATTAGCAGAAACGCCTAAAGTAACACTGGGCGCAATAGCTGTGAGCGTTGAAAAATCACTAGCTGGTGATTTGGCTTCATCAAAAAATGAACGATTAATGATCGATTTAGGTTGCGTGACTTCAAGGGAGGACTGCGTTGGCGCTACGGCTGCAGCCTTAGATGCAACCGGGGCTGGATTAGTATTCCCAGTGGCGCTACCGCTAACTGAAGAACCTACTGTTCCCAGGTCAGTTGCTTGTTGCGAAAACGAAACCACTGGAACAGCTAAACTAAATACTGCTGCAATTTTTAATCCAATATTTAGCTTTTTAAAATCTGTTAAATCATTTTTCATTGAATTTATACCTTTACAATTAATCAACAACAATCATTAGTTAATTGGATTGTAAGAATTCATTATTAAATTAATATTACATTTTTTGTAAAACTTTAATTGCAATCGGCTTCTCGTCTGATTAGTGAACATTTGAGTAATAAATTTCCAGAATAATCATACCCATTGAATGTCCAGTAAGGCTTACCATTCGAGCTGGGATGCTCCAATACGCTATAACCAAATACACCAGTCTTTGCGATCCCACGCTTGACGCGGATACCATTAATATCCATCCCAGAAGAGTCAGCTGGAACGCTGCTTGAAAGATCATCGCCACCATGGCCAGTGACTAATTGCACTGGAAGTGATTGCTCATACGTTAAGACTTCAAGTACATGATGATGGCCTGACAGAATTGCCCATACCTGATCTGCAAAACCAGATTTCCCCGCCAATGCTAATGTCTTATTGTCACCTGAAATTTTTGGTACCGTTGCTTCTGGCGCCCATATCGGTCGGTGCTGCGCAATCATTAAAGGTTTGCCATTTGCGGCACTCGTTATTTTTTTATATTGTTGACGATAGTGTTCGGCTTGCTTCTCATTGACCGCCTCTTCATCCGCTGTAGACACATCCATCACAGCTACTGCAATATCACCTAGATCAACCAAATAGGCATCACCTAGTGGTAAGCAACCTGTATCTGCAGACCATGCATAAGGGTCTAGCGTACGCGCCCATCCTCGCCCACCGCGATCACATTCTTCGTGATTGCCGCGCACCATAACCCACGGAGCAGCTGACAATAATTTACCAACTGGGGAGAAGAAGTCTTGCTGCCAAACCGCCCAATTATCTCCATAAGGAGAACCTGCGCACCCAAAATTGTTTTCAGGGCACGGACTTTCGCGATAGTGAAAATCACCAACATGAATAATTAAATCTGGTTTAAGTAGCTCTACCTTTGCCGCACCTTCTTTAAAAGGCCATGCGACTGGATCATTGCATGCTTGAACGCGTTTGCCTTTAAGTCGACAGCCAGTATCACCAATGATTAATATACGCTTTGGCTTGCTCTGTGGTAGCGCTATTTCTAAATGATCAATAGCCAGACTTTTAGCATCCTTTGGGATCTTAATCATACATACGGTTATGGGATATTGATCGCCAGGTTTTGATCGAATATTCATTACTTTTGATACACCATCAAGTAATACCACAGGACAATTTTCGTTTTCTACTATAACCCTAGCCTCCAAGCCATCAGGGGTATATTGAACCCAACTGTATTTTTCTGCCGCTTGAGAAGTTACTGCTAAAATAGATAATGACAATCCAATTAAAAAATAGTTTCGAAACAGGGTTTTAAAAATAGACTTCATATAATTTATCTTTAGGTATTGATTTCAAAATTAAATAACTTTTTATCATATAGTAAATATATTTCATTGATATTAACGAAATATTAAAAATATGAACGTAGTATTCGCTCATCAGTCAATTTGGGCTTTCAAAGTATGGAAATCATCAAATATTTAATTTTTTTCAGAACGTCGGCTATATCGACATAACAGCTAGCTATGCTTGTATGAAATTAGCACCCTAATTGGGCGCCCCAAGGCCATTTTTCCCTATGGGCCATAAGAACTTAGAGCTGTTGGCACTAAATAATTGTGTCATCGCAATGACACAATGAATGCGTATATTTAAGATTTAAGTCCTAAAATGTTCATATCAATATTCTTTCGCATTACGCTTGCATGCTCTCTGACTTTCCTAATTAACCTAGATGCGCTAACTGCGCCCTACGATATAACCGTCTACTCGGACGAGATGTCGTCACCTGGAGAGACTGAAATTGAGGCCCGATTATCGCTTGCTAAACCACGCAGCTCTTCGGTTTCAAACGGGATTGTCACTCAAGCACTCACTGAAATAAATTACGGCATTGCAAAAGGATGGGAGATAGGAGTTCAAATTCCTGCCGTGTATTCGAATTCAGAGCGAAAACTAGCGGGCATTGCATTCGAGGTCCAATATGTTGCTCCTCATGACAAAAGCAGTGGATGGTATTGGGGAGCTCGAAGTGAGATTGGTCGAACTGTGTCCTTGTATGAAGACTATGATGCGCTAAGCATGGAATTGACTACCATCTTTGGTTTTCGAGGCAAGGACTATCATATTGTTCTCAACACCTCTTTTGGCAAGGCTTTGAGCGGTAAAGAAACTTCAACCCAGCTTCATCCATCAGCCAAACTCAGCCGACACGTTACACCAACCGACGAACTTGGTTTTGAATATTACGGCTATTGGGGACCAGTAAGCCAATTTCATACCCCTGAAAAACGTGACGAAACCCTTTATATTGTTTGGGATAAGCGGACCTTCTTTGGCCGTTTCAATATGGGCTTAGGTCAGGCTTTGCGTCCGATGCTTGGAAGCGCTGACAAATGGGTTGTCAAGGTTGGAATCCAATTTGAAACTAACTAAAGTCCTTCGCTCGAATTTTTCGCGCAACTCTTGGCGAACGAAGAAAGCTAATTTGTAATTCGAAATGGGTGCCTGCTGTTAAGAAATCGTCAAGACTTTCTAGCTAGGCCTGAATGAACTGATGTTAATTTAGTGCCACGAATAAATAAAGTGTGAATATCTTATCATTGAAACATGGCTGGTTGATTATAGATGAGATTAGGAACTTTACTTTGAGGCGCAGGTGGTCGGTAACCCAGAGTGCTATGCGGTCTGACATGGTTGTAATGCTTGACCCATTGATTGACAATGAATCTAGAACAATTTGGCGTAACAGTATCACAATTTGTTCGGGTTTGATTCGATGACCTTTGGGCATTTTTAACCCCTTTAAAAATAGATTATCAAAAAAATCCTCGCTTTTGGAGTGGTACTAAAAATTAGGTCAGTTCAACTTCTTTGGACGATAGGAGTTCATTTATAGTCTTTTTGGGTGATTTAAGAGTCTTCTTGAACATCTCGTTAGTAGTAACTCATGTCAATGACACTTCTTATTTCATCTACTGTGGGTAAATTTTCTCTGTAATTTACTGTTATCCACTCCGCCAGTAAACCAGATGCAATAACATTATCGAAGTCATTATTCCATTGGTAAGACTTCCCTTGCATTTTCTTAAGTAGAGGAGGTTTTGTTTGAATGAATGTTCCTACTACATTACTTCTTCCTTTACCAGGCAAGGATGCAACGGATCTAAATTTCTTAATCATTAAATCAAGCATTTTTTCTGAATCAAATCTCTCGGGATATATTTTTCCAGCAATATAAATTACCAAAACTGAAGATATACCCGATTTGTTTTTTAAAACTATGTGCTTAATTCTTTCAGATTCAAAATCAAAACTACGACCAATATTTTCATGTGTGTAGTCGGGTAGTTTATGGAATGTACTTATCTCATTCAAAACAATAATTTCTTTACATTGATTCTGTTCAAACAAGTCTTTTTCAAGTTGTTCTTTAGTCAATGGCGATTGTATAGACCACATAACTGCAATATCAAAGATGCCATTATGTTTAAAGTCATCTTTACTTCTTGGATAAAATTTGAACTCACATCTTCTTACTTGATAGGGACTTTTTCTCATATCGAGTATTAATGCATCAGGACTATCGTCAATATTTCCAGTGTTTTTGTTTAAGACTGGTCCAATATAGGACATCTTTAATAACTCTTTACCAAAATCAGTAGAAAAGAGTTGTCTTAGCGACATTTCATCGATGGGTTTGAAATTCATAGTTACCTTATAAAATCTCTCATTTATTCTTTAATTTACCATTGAACTGATGTTTTATTAGTACCACGGATAAAGAGAGTGTACATATCTTATCACTGAAACATGGTTGCTTGATTATGGATAAGATTAGGAACCTTACTTTGAGGCGCAGGTGGTCGGTAACCCAGAGCGCTATGTGGTCTGACATGGTTGTAATGCTTGACTTGCATGTTGCTAGGTCTTTGTAATGTCCTACACGACTTCCTGAAGACCCCATTGATTAATATTATAAAAGCATGAACTCTTGCAGCTAAGTAGTTCCAATGCCCATTTATAGCACGCGAAGCCAATGGATTTAAATACTTATTAGATGTACATTTGATCACAGTTTAACTACAATCTGTAGTTATGAAGCCCACAAAGCTATTAAATACAGATCAGCTCCTGATCACTGCTGGTGGTCGTATTGAGTGTCTGCGTTGCACGGCGATGTCTAAGCGCACAAGGCTCCAATGTGGGAAGCCGGCGCTCAAAACCAGTAAAACTCAGAAATGCCAGTTCCATGGTGGTAAAAGCACAGGCCCTAAAACCGAGGCTGGCAAAGCTCGTATTGCTGCAGCGCAAATAATGCACATGCACCTTATATCTGTATGGCCTTAATCTAACCCCCTCAATTTTAAAGGATTAGTCTTTACAGGTTAGCTGCTTGCTATTTTAAGTAGGGCTAAACCTCTTTGCGCGGGATTATCCATATTAAGTTTACGATACCCATTAGGTTTGCGACCTCGTGTTTTAGTCCCATTAAACATGCCGATATTGTCACCAAGGTCTCTTATGTAAAGTAACTTAGCGCTAGCGTTGCTTCGTTCGGCGCGTACTGCTTTGGTTTCGGTGCCGTTTTTATACTGCGGATGGTTTGCACCTTGTAGAACATTTCGTGATTTATGTGCGCCATGCATGCGACAAGCCTTACACCCATAAGCAGCTGGGTTTTTGCATGACTGATTGTTACGCTTTGTTAAAACTTGACACTTTTTTGCACCGTTTAGAACGCTAGGTAAGGGCATAGTAAATCCTTTTGAGGGTCAATACATAGGGTGTAGGGGGTCTTGAAGAGGTAAGAAATTTTTAACCCTTATACCTATGTAAAGCAAGGCTTCATTGAACTTGTATTCACCATTTTTTAGTGGGTGGTTTAAGCGTTGCTTGATTGCGTCTTGGTATTCCTGATTACAGGTTTTCATATTTACACTCCTTATGTGATTAATGAAACGTTAAAAACTACTGCATCTCTTTAAATACTGGCGTGCTTGCCAGACTTGCCAGAGGAATTTGAAAACTAATTTCTAATTTTTACGTATATATCTATTTTTATTTATTTTATTAAAAGGTCTGGCAAGTCTGACTAGTTGATTTAAATTATTGATTTTAAAAGTTATTTTCAAGTCAGAGGTCTGTCTTGCCTCTGGCAGCTCTGGCAAGCGCAAATTAAACATTGGCTAAGTCCTTTTGGTCTGCTGCACTCACACCATCACTACATGCCTCATCTGGGGGTGCTGCTTCTGTGGGGAGTTCCTCGGCGCCCCAATCCCAATCAACATTGCCTCCAATAGCTACCTCAAACTCACGGCGTGCAATATCAAGGGTTGGTAGGTGATATCCACGTTCCTGATTGTTGTGTTGTCTATGGCGTCCTTGTGTTGCGCTTGGGCATAGTTTCTCAAACTTCTCCGCTATAGTTTGAGTCTGAATTGTTCGGTACCTCTCGGCGTTCTTATCTTTATTTCTATAATTAGCTACTAGTTGGTGTGTTGGTATAAATATCGGCCATGTGGATTGAGTTGGTATATTGTATGGATCGTTTAGAGTAGGTATGTTTCCATTGCACAGAATTTCATACCAGTAACGATCAAAACCAGAGAGAGACTGAATTTTTTGTTTTAAGTGCTCTTTAGTTTTTGGTCTACTTGTAACGGTATATGTAGATAAATTTGTTTGTAATAGTTTGTGAACCATTGCATTGATTGTCGTATCATCATTAATAGCGTTAAACAGTTCCTTGTAATACTCAGTATTTCCTTGAAATTTAGACGAAACCCGTAAAAATAGGAATCTGCGATCATCCCGATCGATCTGGGCAAAATGACTGTTATTGCTTGCTGCAAAAAACCGATGGTAGGAATCGATGGAGTGAGACGGTTGATATTTCTGCTCAATTCCGATTCTAGATTCAGTGATTAATGATTTCAGTTTTTCAATAGACTTTTTGTCGCCAGCAAAGAGGGCTTCATCCATTAGGATGATGTAGTTGCGCTCAAGTGAGGCGTTGAATCTACCGATAACCTGATCAACATCGGAAACCTGTAATGTGGTCTTCGACCATATCCGCCTCATTAAGGTAAAAAATGCCCCTTTACCAGTGCCTTGGGCGCCAAGCATTACTATCATGATGCCGGGCTTTTCTTCTGGTTTCTGTAGCATATGCGCAATATAGTGCATGAGATAATTAAATACCTCTTCATCGTGATCGCATATCACCTCATACAAGAACCGAATGATTTTTGACCATTTGCCAACTTTGGGATTGGCAGTATGTCCAACCCAATAATTTAGTGTCGTTGCGGGCAAGCTAAGTGGGCTGAAAGCAACTGCATCGTACATAAACGTATTAGGGTTGATCCAGAACTGATTAATAACTTTCTTTGTGTCTGATGGGTATGGCAGCGTCTCTAGATACCGCTTAATTAAAAGCTCACCATCAGCTTTTTTGTAAAAGTTAATATCACGTTGGCTTTTCCCAGATTGACTTTCCGATACCTCATTTTTGTCAAGGATGCGAATCTCATTGCTAAGGCGTATCAAACAGAATCTGCTTTGCACCATGGACAATACAGCGTTTGCGTTTTGCTGGGCTTTTTCTTGCGCTGAGTTATCCATTCCAGCCACCTGCTTTAGCATGGTGTACTAGTGTCCCGTAGTGGATGCCACCTGTATATTTAAATCCGTTAAATATCTTTTGAAGTTCGTCTTCCTCGAAACGATGCTCTGCAGTGAGACTCCAATCTTTTAGTAACGCATAGCTACATTCCCATCCAGTATCTGCGACTGCCCAGATGATATTTCTATATGTTTCATAATCACAGTCGGCATTAATAAAAGAGAGCATTTCTTTGACGATCGCAATGGCTCTTGGGGTTTCAGGCTCGCCAATAAGCGATTGGGTGACCTTATCAATACCGATTTTTGTATTTGATATAAGGCCATGATTTTCAGGGATTTGATTGCGATTGCCATGGTGATTAGATGCTAATAGCGTTTCCCAAAGAGCCCTTAAGGCGGCTGGCAGCTTAGGTATCTGAGTGTAATGGCCTTGACCTCCCCACTGGTAGGGCTTACCAGTTTCTGGGTGTATAGACGGTGGTAATACGTCTTGTACCGTTTTGCCATCCTTGGTGCCGCATCGGAGCTCAAATAGAGTCTGCTTTTGCTCTCTTATTGAATACTTCACTGATGGTATTGCAGGTTCACCTACCTCTAGTCTGTAGAGTAATTTGGCTCTATTGGTGCGCCCTGAATCAATGCACACTGCATCTTGTGCTTCTAATAGAGATATGAGGTCAATATTGTTCTCTAGTAGCCAAATTCTACTCTCATTAAGATCATCGATATCTAGAGTGCAAGTAGGGGCTGGGGTTGAGTAGGCGTGAGCAAGGCCGACATTACCTGTGATCTTACTTATTGCATTTTCATTAGTGATTGTATTTTCTGGATAGTTCCATTTAGATGTTCTGGGTCCTTTACTTCCATTGGGTATCGGGACTAATGCAAATCCAGAATTTATATAGCTTAGTAAAATTGTATTTTTTTCATTAAACATAATACACCCCAATTAAATTATTCCAACTGGGGGTAGGCTGCGACATTAATCGTTGTTGGATTTCATCCAGTTCATCTTCATTAGCTGTTTTGCAGATCAAATAACTGGCAGTCCAAGGCTTTGCAAATGGTGACGCATCCCATCTGCCGCAGTAAGGTGATATGTCGTTAGACAGTTTGATTGCGGTTAACCCGTTATCAGCTAACTTACAGAAATAGTCCGAAGCAACATTGTATGGTTCATTTAATATGAATTTATTACCACGAGGACTAATCCAAAAACTTACGTGGTCACAGTTACCTATTTTATGAACCTTATCCGATATTGCCCCAAATTGAACTTTATTAGAGCGCACTGGTTTCAGCTTTGTTAGGTCTGAAAATAAAACAACCCGACGAGCTCTAGTTAGATGCTCATAGGCGATTGAATAATCGAACGTCGCTCTTAGCTTTGCTACCGGATTCTCAGAAACGAATGGCGCAAAGTAAGGATAGGGCTTGTAATGCTTAAAGCAATTTAGTGCATTAATTTTTAGTTTTGCACTAACGACCATACCTTGCTGATTTTTAAACTTTGGAGTGTGAGCTATCATTATCTACCTCTTTTGATTAAGTCATGAATATCCTCAACGCGCCAAGCCGTGCACCGTTTTGAAATCTTTACGCCTTTTGGGTATTGCCCACTTTTGATGCCCTTCCACCAAGTTGATTTTTTAACTGGGAATAGCGCCGGTTTTGGTGGGTTAGATTTAGGATCGCCAATGATTTGAGAGAGGCGAAGAAAGCCTGTTTCTGGAAGTTGATTCATTTAAGGTTGCTCCTATCCGTATTAAGACAGTGCAATCCTAGAGACATCTTTGGGAGGTATCAAAAAGTGAGGCAACCTATCACATAAAAATCATGAATTACTGTTTGAAAACAATGTGTTATTATATTTTTATTACAAAATAATGTGACGTATTAATTTTTTGTTTATATCTTCAAATATTTTTTTTGGTATACATAGACTGATAAATTCTAATGCTGGTTTTATTCTCCTGTTCCCGCCCTCAGGTCGGCTTTTGATTAATGGTGCTCTTGTAGCTTGGCAGTAAATGTTACCAATTATCTCAATATAGTTATTTAGGGTGTCGTGAGACGGGTATCCGCCTTTGTTTGATGAAATTAGTGGAGTTTTATTTGGACCCCACGGAATTAAGGGCTCTTTCATTGCTTTCATCGCGCATAATTTTATTGCAGTGCTAGACAGAGTGCTTAATTTCTTGCGCAGTAGAGCCTCAGTGCTGTTTTTTGGGTAATTAATAAACCCTAGACGCGCTGCACCGAAAGCAAGTGCAGTTACCATGACATAATCTAGCCTAATATTTTTAGGTCTGCGCGCATTGGCAATCCTTTTTAGTTTTTGCCCTAACTGAATACTAGATTTTAAGGGGGTTACATCAAACACCTTATTAATCCCAGCAATTTTTGCAGCTGTAAGTATTTCATGCCAATACTTTTTAACTACAGCAGCACTATTTTTTTGCTGTCCAGCCCTAGATTTATGGAGCCAATCTTTAATACTATTTGCTTCTATCGGAGAAAAGGGTAGCAAATTAAAGTCTATTTTTTCTAATGGGAATTCTGTAAGCGTTTTACTCATATTAAGCTCACTAAATTCTTGTTGTCGTTGACTGAAGCAAGTGTTTGGCTGTTTGTGGTTTTAAAGTTTGGTAGTTTAGTTACGGCCGTTGTTAGGGTTTTGTCTGTAAGGTGTGCATAGTGCTTAAATGTGATCCGTGTATCAATATGCCCTAATAATTTTGAAATTACTGGCAGCTCAACCCCATTGTTGATAAGCATTGATGCATACGTATGTCGTAACTCATGAAATGACACCATAGGTTTAACTTTGGCAATGTTGCAGGCCATTTTGAGCGCTCTAACATGCGTATTTTTACCCCATTTAGTACCATCTTTGCGTGTGAACACCAGTTCATCACCAATTTTCCCTACTATATTTTTTCTAAAGTGTTCTAAGCCTTCAAGGTTGAGTGGAATATGGCGAGGTCTTCCTGATTTAGATTCGGCAATATAAATTTTTGCTGTTTTGAGATTAACATCAGCTACTCTAAGAGCAGCTAGCTCACCTCTACGTGAACCTGTAAGTAGGGCGGCATAAACAAGTTCACGAAGGTCGTGCGGTGATGCATTTATTAGTCTTTTCGCTTCATCATCTGTTAGAAAACGTATGCGAGCATGATCAACCTTCTCGTACGGTTTGACTTTGCTCCATGTTGTATTTGTAGTTGTAAAACCATCTATATAAGCTTTATTTAGTATCGCTTTGAGGACCGTTAGTATGCGATTAGCCGTGGATTGACGCGCTCTTTTTTCTTCTGAAGTTGTGTTTGCTAAACGATAATTTGCTTTAGTTGAATTTTTACCTGTGCGTAGTCTTGCAGGGGTCAAAGCTAATTTAGCTAGCCATTCTTTTAAGGCCTGTGTAGTCAAGTCGGATAGCAGCTTGTTGCCAAGCGTTGGTATTATATGTGCTTGTATTACGCTTTTTGTAGTATCTATTCCCTTGCGATTTTCACAAAACCACGCAAGGTATCTTTCGGAAGCTGTCTTGACCGTAAGTGGCTTACGAATAACGCCTTGAGATATCTTAAGTTCTTTATCAAAGGCTTGCGCCTCTTCCTGCGCTTGTGACCAGTTAAGCACTTCCTTGCCATCGGCATCAAGAATATCGTCGACCTGGCCAATTGTGCGCCAAACATATTTATTTTGGTTAAAGCGACGTACTAGCCAAGCTCGTTTTCGCTTCCCTTTGCGGTAGCCAACATGTAACCCTTGTGAAACTGCCCTCCAGTAAGGCTCGTTTCTAACTTTTAAGGCTCTCCTTGATTCCCTGTTTTGTAGTGATGCATCTTTTACCTTTAATCCCATATAACCCCCAGTATAAACCTACTTAACTTCTACTTATTTTACCGTGACAATTCATGTTGGACAATAATGGACACTAATTGTTTGTTTAGTATAGAAAAGTTAATTTTTATATGTTCCATAATCATCCATTAATGTCCATCTAAGTTCTTGTTAACGCCCTTTCACGGCGGTAACACCGGTTCGAATCCGGTTGGGGACGCCAAATAAATCAAAGAGTTAACTGATTATTTGAGCAATGGCATTATGCCCTTGAGATCTTTGCTCCTATGCTAACGATCATTCTAAGACTCGATTCTCTGGCTTGTGTTTCGAAATCTATTCTTTAACTCATTTTACGCTTGCTAATAGGCGACTAAAATCGCATTGTTTTTAGCCGGAGCATGCGCTACTGTAGCAGCTTACTGCACAGCACCATTTCTACATGGATCAATGATTGAGAGTTGCTGTTGTTTTTATGGCGTAAACAATCCGGTCGTTTCGTAGGTATTGGGCACATTGTTTAAGCTTTCACTCTACATAGGAATATTCAGATTGAATTATTTAACAATACTACCGGTGGCGATAGTTTTAAGCGCTGCAACTGTAGCCTCTGCTGTTCAGAGCCTTGATGTTGTTAAAAAAAGCTATCCACTTCGACCCGTTCGAGTGATTGTCTCTGCTGCACCTGGCGGTAGTAGTGATGCAGCTGCGAGAATAATTTCGCTACGGCTGAGTGAGCGATTGGGGCAGCAGTTTGTTATTGATAATCGTGGTGGTGGAGGAGGTATTTTGGGCACTGGGGTAGTCGCAAAGGCTGAGGCTGATGGCTATACCCTAGGCTTTGTATCACTACGTCATGCGGTGAATCCGAGCTTAATCAAGTTGCCATTTGATTCAGTACGTGATTTTGCCCCCATATCGTTGACTGCAGCGGTAGGTAATGTATTGGTTGTAAGCCCTAAGTCCTCGGTCATGACGGTTGTCGATCTCATTCAAGCGGCTAAACAGAATAAGCAAGCAGTCATGACTTTTTCTTCGTCAGGGATTGGTGGCGCACCACATTTGATTGGTGAATTTTTTGCACAGCAAACGGGTATTACGCTGACCCATATCGCTTACAAGGGTGGTAGCCCGGCAGTTGCTGATGTGGTCGCAGGTAATGTGACAATGAGTTTTGCTTCAATGCCTTCTGCATTACCCTTTATTAAATCAAATCGCTTGCGCCCACTTGCTGTCGCATCTAAGGATCGTTCTTTTTTATTACCCGAGGTACCAACTATGGTAGAAGCTGGCGCGGGGAGAATTGAGGTGCGTGACTGGCAGGGTTACTTAGCGCCTAGAGGTGTGCCGTTGAATATCGTTCAGTATTTGGGTGGGCAAGTCCAAAGTATTCTGAAGGAGCCAGATACTAAACAGCGCTTCTCAGGTATGGGTATGGATATTGTTGCTAGTTCACCTGATGAGTTTTTGCAGATCATTAAAGCTGATGTGCTGCGTTGGTCTGAAGTGATTAAGTTGGCGAATATAAAGGTCGAGTGAAAGTATTTATAGTTTTTTAGAAATTGAGATCATAAAGTATGGCTAGAAAAATCCCGCGAGATACTTTAATTTCAGACTGGACGATGAATCCTTCGATACAATTTAATCAGTCATTTTCCGTATTAAGAAATGGGTATTGGTATGCACCTCTAAAATGTGCAATCACTCAAAATCGCAGGGTATGTCTGCAAGCGCATGGATTGTTTGCAGCAAAGAAGTATGATGATGCATTTGGTTCGGCGATGCTATTGTCTGGCCTTGATCACCCTGGTGGATTGCTGGAGAACGGGGTATTGTTTACTGGCAACGGGAATCATTGGCACTACTTGATCGATGGGCTTGCCAACTTAACAGTTGACATGTTCGATAATTATGACATTTTGTATGTCGATTCTGAGTTGAGCGAAGATCAGCTGAGTTTTTTGAAAGCATATATTCAGTTACTGACATCTAAGGACATTAAGATCCAGATTGTTAGTGGTGATATATTTGCGTTATGCAATGTTTGTGTGCCCATAAATGATATGGCCAACTCAAAAATTTCTCGGTTGCGGCAAAAGTTAGCGAACATCAACACTGGGCTTGGAGCTTTAGGACAATCAATAGTGTATGTGAGTCGAAAAAATTCTCGTAATCGAAGGGTAGTTAACGAGTCGGATTTGATAGAAGAATTGCAAAAAAAATGGGATGTTGTGCCATTGCTGAATGAAGAGATGAGTTTAATGCGGCAGTTACAATGCTATCGCGATGCCCAAATTGTCATTGGCCCTCATGGTGCCGGGTTGACGAATTTAGTGTTTGCTACCGATCCTCGGTTGTTGATAGAGCTTTATTGCCCACCGCATCAAATATTTTTTGAAGGTCTTGCAGCTAGAATTGCTGCGCAATATCACTCTATTCAGTGCCAGCCGACAAGTCTGGCCTCAGGATTAAAGCGTAAAGATGATAATGACTTTATTGCACCATTATCTGAGGTCTTGTCGGCAATGCAAGCTTATTCATAAGTGCATTGAATATCTTGCATTGGTGTCGTTGATCATTGACTGTATCCTGAGTGGTCGAATGGACTTACTCAGGATACAGGCAGTAGTGCAAAGCTTCAAACTGGATGTATCGGTTATTAGATCAGCATTAGTGAGATATGCTGATCAACTCTACTTCAAACTGTAGTGTGGCATTGGGAGGAATGACACCGCCTGCGCCGCGTTCACCATAAGCAATGGCAGCAGGGCATGTCAGTTTTGCTTTACCGCCAGGCTTCATACGTTGCACGCCCTCTGTCCAACATTTGATGACACCATTGAGCGGGAACTCAGTCGGTTGACCTCTTTTATATGAGCTATCAAACTCACGTCCATCGGGAAACATGCCGCGATAGTGGACTTTGACTTGATCGGTCGCACGTGGATTCGCACCCTTGCCTTCAGTAATTACCCGATAGACGAGGCCGCTGGGGGTGACCATGGCGCCAGGCTCCTTGGCGGCTTGATTTAAGACATCAGATTGGGCAATAGCAGCGGTAGTGATTAGCGTTAAACTGCCCAGAATTATGATGAGCTGTGACATCCTTGGTTTCAAAATACGCTCCTATAATATGAAAGTAAAGTAGTGAATCGTTAAGTTTTTGATGGCTTAGAGGGTAGACTCAATTGCAATCCAAACCAAATATTTGATGGAAGCCGTATTGTAAACAATTTTTAGTCACTAATAAGGAAATATGATGTCAGATCAAGATGATTCAAATGTGCAATATGAAATTCGTGACCGTGTTGCTTACGTCACGCTAAATCGCCCTGAACACATGAATGCCATCAACTCTAGTCTACGTCAAGGGGTGATTGAAGCGTTTGTAGATGCTTCAGTGAACCCGGATGTTTGGGTCGTGGTGTTGACAGGTACTGGGGATCGTGCATTTTGTGCTGGTGGCGATTTAAAGGATAACAATCAGCACTCGACTGCTCAAAGGTCCTATGTGATGCCGATGATGGGCACAGAGCGCAATATATCTGAAGTGGTATTGGAGACGTATAAACCAACAATTGTTGCGTTGAACGGTTTAGCTTACGGTGGCGGATTAGAATTGGCTTTGGCTTGTGATATTCGAATTGCAGCCGATCATGTGAAGCTTGCATTACCCGAAGCAAAGTTGGGCATGGGGGCAAATTTTGGTTCTGTCCTGTTGCCGCGTCTATTACCTAGAGCGATTGCATTGGAGATGTTGTATGCCGCCAAGCCCATGTTGGCACAAGAGGCACTTCGCTGGGGGTTGTTGAATCGGGTTGTGCCAAAGCAAGATTTGGCTTCAGTGACAGAGCAGTTTGCGCGTGAGTTATTGCACAATGCACCATTAACCTTGCAACGCTATAAACATATGGTTGTGAAAGGTTGGGAGATGCCTTTGTCATCAGCGTTACGACTAGATGCTGGCCCTAATCCTTATTTGAGCGAGGATCGTAAGGAAGGGGTGCGAGCGTTTGTGGAGAAGCGTAAGCCCCAATGGCAGGGTAGATAATGTACAAGCACAGTATGAAAGTAATTACGGATCAACTCCTATTGCGAGAGGCTTGATTCGTGCTTTCTGAATCATAGATATTAACTCAAAGTGATGAGTCGTCAATATTGATCTATTGGCTAACGAGACGCAGAGCGGGCTCTTTGGCAGTTTGTTGTGCACTGGGTGTGTTGGCCTCTGTGCGTGCTTGGGACATGCCTTCAAAGTCACCCCCTAAGGCCTTAATGAGAAATACTGCGTTGAGCAAACGTTGACCAACTAACTGAGCAACGAGTCGTTGACTGACCAGCAACGCTTGTTGTGCTGTAATGACTTCAAGATAGCTTGCTACGCCACCTTCGTAACGAGCGTTAGCAAGGTTCAATACTTTTTGAGCGCTAGCAGTAGCTGCAGTAGCTTGAGTGTGCGCGCGCTCTAGCGCAGTCATACCAGTAATGCCGTCTTCAACTTCTTGCATGGCGGTGAGCACCACCCGGCGATAGCTAGATACTGCCATATCGTAGCTAATCTTAGAACTTTTGATGTTGGCAGCTATTCTGCCACCATCAAATATTGGTTGTACCAATGAAGAGCCAATTGACCAAATAAAAGCGGGGCCACTAAACAAAGTTGAATCATCTCTCGATTGCGAACCATACGTACTAGTTAGCGTGAAGCTGGGGTAATAAGCTGCCGTACTGATCCCAACTTGGGCATTGGCTGCGGCCATTGCGCGTTCCGCTCCTGCGACATCGGGGCGCCGCTCAAGTAAGTCTGAAGGCACGCCAATCGATACTTTGGGTGGATTTAGCAAAGTGACCATGGCGGGTAAACTAAAAGAAGGCGCAGGCGTGCCAATTAGGGTAGCAATAGCATGCTCAAACTGACCCCGTTGGCGCTTGAGGATGTCGACTTGAGTGAGTGTTGAATCGATGAGCGCTTGTTGTTGCGAGACTTCTATGCCAGAGGTTGCGCCAAGGTCATGCCGCGCATTAGCCAGATCCAGAGCGCGACGCTGTAAGGCGATTGAGCGAGACAATACATCGATTTCGATATCAACAGCACGTAAGTTAAAGTAGGCAGTGGCTAAATCTGCGGATACTAATAGGCGAATGTTTTCTAAGTCGGCACGAACTTGCTCAGAAGAGGCCGCGCTGAGTTCTAAAGTCCGTTTAACTCTGCCTGATATATCGGCCTCGTAGCTCACGCCCAGTACAGGCTTCGTTTCACTTTGTGTGGTTGTATAGAGTGGCTTATCATTTTGGGTGAGTGCGCGTTGCGATGAGATTCGAGCACGTGTTTCAGCGATATTTGCACTCATCTGCGGATAGAGTGCTGCGGTGGCCGCATTGAGTGCACTACGCGCCAGTTCCCAGCGTCCGGTAGCAACTGCTAGAGTGGGATTGTTTGCAATTGCTTTTTCTTGAAGCACGTTAAGTTGTGCATCGTTAAATTTTAACCACCAAGCACCTTTTGGTGCATCATCTTTGGGAGTGCTGACGCGCCACGGCGACTCTAGGGTCCATTTCGCAGGCATTTCTAACGTGGGTTTCTGATAATCGGGACCTACTGTGCAGGCATTTAATGCGCAAGACATTCCTAATATAGCCCATGAGCGAACAGTGATCATTCTTTACCTTTTTTAGATTTTTTTTCGGCGCTGTCGTTTTGATCACTTTTTTCAGTGATTTCAGATTTTCCAGGCTTTTCCGATTTAGCGTTCTCTTTTTCACCATCTTCGCTAGCATCACCTTTTTTAGCATCTTTGGGATTGTTTTTTGTGATTTTGACTTTCTCACCATCCCTTAGTGCATCTGGGGGGTTTAATATCAACAATTCACTTCCATCCAGACCGCTGATCACTTCAATACGATTACCAAAGTTTCGGCCCAGTTTAATTTTTTGGATTTTAACGTCGCCACTTGGACTCACGGTTGCAACACTAATGCCATCACCGCGGAACATTAAGGTGCTGGTTGAGATCACAGTGGTTTTGCTGGCCTTCATGGGCAGTAGCACTTGCACGAATGCACCAGGTAGCAATAGGCCATCTTTGTTTGATAAGGCGACTTCCATTTGCATGGTACGAGTCACCGTATCAATCGCCCCAGCAGTGCGCACCACTTTCCCGCGAAACTTACGACCACCGAGTTCTGCTTGTACGACATCAACCTCCTGACCGGCCTTAACCAGTTGTGTGTAGGATTGCGGTAGATTGACATATACTTTGAGCGGATCGGTTTGGGTCAAAATGAATAAAGCGCGTCCAGCACCACCACCAGCGTCAATCAAATCACCAACATCAACATTGCGTTTTGTAATAATGCCAGAGAAAGGAGCGACTATTCGTTTAAAGCTTTCGAGTTGACGCAGACGCTCTACGTTAGCATCTGCAGCAGCTAAGTTAGCACGAGCCTGCACAAAACCACTGCGCTTTTCATCCAACTCTTGCTGTGAAACGGCATCTTTTTTACGTAAGTCTTCCCAGCGCGCAACAGTGCTTTGCGCCAATGCTAAACTTGAGGTCAGTTGCGCCTGCATAGCAATCATTTGACTGAGTTGTTGATCGATTTCTGGTGATTCAATCTCGGCTAACAGATCTCCTTTGCTGACGGCACTGCCGATATCTTTGTACCATTTCTTAAGATAACCGCTAGAACGTGCGGAAATTGGTGTCTGCACTAAACCTAATAGGGTGCCTGGTAAGACTAGAGTTTGATCAGCAGCAGAGCCGTTCGCGGGCGCCACTCGTACATTAATCTCGCTGCTCTCTGCAGTGCGATTTTCGAGTACTTTTGCATTTGAACTTCTACTCATCAGGGTTCTGGCAGCGCCGGCGGCCATTAAAACAAGCAAGATGATAAGAATAGTGCGGGCGTGACGCATGGTTTTTTGACGACTGGCCAGACTTTGTTGTTGCTCTAGTGGTGCTATGTTTGACGAATGATTAAGTTGCGACATTACAGCAAATCTCCTAATGCGTGGTATGCGGGTTTGCAGGCGCTATTGCTGCTGAGGCGTTGCGTTGATTAAGGTAGCGGTGAATACCCGCAAACAATACTGGAACGAAAAGTAGCGTAGAAAATGTTGCAAACAAAAGCCCGCCAATGACTGCGCGTCCAAGTGGGGCGTTTTGCTCAGCACCTTCACCAATACCTAGGGCCATTGGGATCATGCCGATAATCATAGCAAGTGCTGTCATTAACACTGGGCGAAGTCGGGTAGATCCCGCATCAATAGCAGCGGTTAATGGATCAGCGCCCTCGGCGACTCGATCAAGCGCAAATGAAATCAGCAGAATGCTATTTGCCGTAGCAACACCCATAGTCATAATTGCTCCAGTTAGCGCTGGCACACTTAAAGTGGTTCCTGTAAGGAATAGCATCCAAGCAATACCGGCTAGTGCCGCTGGCAGAGCAGCGATAATGATTACCGCATCAATCCAAGATTGGAAGTTCACTACAACCAATAGATATACCAGCACAATCGCCATGGCCAGACCTACACCCAGACCAATAAATGAGGACTCCATAGTTTTTACCTGACCGCGCATCGTGACTTGGGAGCCCCGCGGTAGTTTTGGTTGCATCTCTTCGATCTGTTTTTGCACTTGATTGGCTACGCTTGCCAAATCTGTACCTTGTACACTGACGTAGACGTCGACTACTGGCAAGATGTTGTAGCGGGAAACGATAGACGGGTTACGAGCAGGGCGCGCTTCAACTAAATTACCAAGAATTTGAGGGTTAGTGACCACCGTATTGTTTGTCAGTGGTGCACCGACTGGTATGTTCAATAATGCATCTAGCGAATCAATACGGTATTGCGGCGTTGAAACCACAATTGGATACACTACGCCATTTTTCGGGTTGAGCCAGAATGATGGAGAGGTCTGGGCGCTACCAGACAATGCAATCAAAAGATTCTGACCCACATTGAAGGCGGTGAGTCCGACTTGCTGCAAGCGTGAGCGATCCATTTGTAATTCTAAGCTTGGGTTGTCTAAGCGTTGATGCACATGCACGTCGACAGCGCCAGGTATTTTTTGAATTGATTTCACCAGTTGATCGGCGAGTATTTTATTTTTCGCAATTTCATTTCCGGAGAATTGTATGTCAATCGCTGCAGGTAGACCAAAGTTTAGAATTTGCGTCACAATGTCTGCAGGCTGAAAGAAAAATTCAATACCAGGAAAGCGGCGCGGTAATTCGCTACGTAATTTGGTAATAAATTCATCGGTAGGGCTGTGACCTTCGCGCAAGGACATTAAAATCTCGCCATCGAGGGTGCCAATAGTACCGGAGTTGCTGTAGGAGAGATTAATGCCGCTATTCGGTGCGCCAAGGTTGTCGAGAATGGTTTCAAGTTGCTCTTTGGGAATGATCTCTCGAATGGCCACTTCAACTTGTTCTGCAATCAAAGCCGTCTCTTCGATGCGGGTGCCTGTAGGTGCCCGCATGTGAAGTCGAATTTGGCCGGCATCAACGCTTGGAAAGAAGTCTCTTCCCAAAAATGGATAGAGGGCGCAGGAGGCTAAGCAGAATAGGGTGAATATGATAGAAAATGACTTTTGGCGCTCAAGTATGCTGGTCAGTACGTTGGTATAACTGCCGCGCACTGCCTCGAATTGGGCGTTGAAGCTTAAGTAAACGCGCTGAAGGAGAGAGGTGTTGGTGCTTGCGATATGAGATTGCTGGGAGCGCATTAACAACATTACCATCGTTGGCACAAAGGTCCGTGACAAAATGTAGGAAGCAATCATCGCAAACACCACTGCTTCAGCCATGGGTACGAACAGAAAGCGGGCGACCCCTGATAAGAAGAACATGGGTACGAATACAATACAAATACAGACCGTGGATACGAAAGCTGGCACGCCGATCTCGCCTGCGCCAATGAGAATGGCTTCATTGAGTTCTGTGCCAGCATGTAAATGTCGTTCTATATTTTCAATGGTGACAATCGCCTGATCAACTAAGATACCCACAGATAATGCCAGCCCTCCTAGGGTCATGAGATTGAGTGTCTCGCCAAATGCAAATAGCACCAATACAGAGGCCAAAATCGACAAAGGGATAGTGAGCGCGATAATTAAGGTGGTGCGCCAATTGCCTAAGAATAGCAATACCATGGCTGCGGTAAGGCCGGCTGCAATAAAGGCCTCTAAGATCACGCCTTTGACTGCTGCTTTGACGAATAATGATTGATCAAATAAAGGGGTGATAACCAGATCACTTGGGAGAATTTCTTTCACCCGAGGTAATAAGGTTTTTAGGTTATCTACGATGTCGAGAGTGGAGGCGCCCCCGTTTTTGAGGACTGATAGTAAAACCCCGCGCATGCCATCTTGTCGCACGATATTGGTTTGTGGGTTAAAGCCATCGCGCACATTGGCGACATCGCGCACATATATCGTTGCACCACTGGTAGTACGTATGGGCAAGTCATTGAGTTCGCTCAAGATGCTGGGTGAACTATTGACCTTGACGTTATATTCAGTCTCATCGAATTTGGCCGTGCCTGATGGCAGAATCAGGTTTTGTGCACCAATTGCATTGACCACATCAAAGGGAGACAAGCCGCGCGCTTGCAGGGCCTGGATATCGAGATCGACCGAGACGACTTTAGATTTACCGCCATAAGGGAATGGTATCGCGACACCAGGAATGGTAATTAATTGCGGGCGTAATTGGGTGACCGCAGCGTCTACTACAGCTTGTTCAGGCATGGTCGAGCTTGACAGTGCAAGCTGAATAACCGGGATGCTGGAAGCGGAGTATTTAATCACTAAGGGTGGTGTAATCCCAGGCGGTAATTGACGCACCTGGGGTTGCACGCCGGCCACGACTTGAGCGATTGCAGTTTGAATATTGGCGTTGGGTTGGAAGAAGATTTTAACAACAGTGACACCTGGTAGCGACTGCGATTCTATATGTTCAATATCGCTGACCGTAGTGGTTAAGCCGCGCTCTGTTTGGTTGGCAATCCGCTGTCCCATTTCTTGGGCAGACAGACCGTTGTACGTCCAGATCACACTCACTACGGGGATGTTAATCTCTGGAAAAATATCGGTTGGCATTGTTCGTAGTGCGAACGGGGTTGCCAACAGAATAAGCATCGCCATAACAATAAAAGTGTAAGGGCGGCGTAGTGCTAAGGCCACAACAGATAAGCTGGACTCAGGGGATTTTGGGGTGGGTGTTGCTGACATAGTTTTGATAGGCCGCAGTATTCTTGGTGAACTATTGTTGTAATGGATGAGTGATTTGTTGTAATTTTTATTTCGACCGTATAGTAAACTAATTTTTAGTAAGTTGCAGTCTTCAGCGAGAAATGTCCACAATGTAGAAAACTTGGGCTGCGCGCCAATATGGTATATAAAATCTTAAAATTTAATTATAAGCTATTGATTATATGTAATTAATATTTAAATTGTTGTGATATCTCCATCGTGCTTTTGGATTATTTATTGTGGCTAACATGTGATAGATGTTCGCATTGCGATAATATAAGTGGTGGATAGTTGTCAAATAGTGCTTAAGCACTGATTTCAGTGGATTCAATGGATTTTTTAAAAAAACTGATTTTTTAGATTTTCAAGGGGGTTAGCATGCAGCACACAGTGCGATTAGTCGTGCCTGAGGCTCAAATGTCACAGGTTGCTGTAGAAACCACAAAACGGGCCGTGGCCAGTGGTGGTATACGTTTAGGCGTCTTAGATAATAGTAAGGGTAATGCAGATCATTTGTTGCGTTTTATTGTGGAGGGGGTGAAAGCGTTATTGCCCGTGGCCTCAGTCCTGACCTTGCGCAAGGAGAGTGTGAGTTTACCCGCCCCCGATGCATTGCTCGACCAATTGGCAGGGGGGGCGGATTACGTCATCTCTGCCATGGCTGATTGAGGCTCGTGCACGTCGTGGAGTGTCCACGACATGGCGAACTTAAGTAAGCGTGGGTTGACCACTGCTGTGGTGTGTTCAGATGTGTTCCAGAAGCTAGGGCAAGCCCAAGCGCGGGTATTTGGTGTTCCAGATCTGCCGTTGATGTTAATTCCACACCCCTTGGGCGGTTTGGGTATTGAGCAGGTCAAAGCCAGAGCAGACCATGTTGTACCGCAATTTGTCGCCTTATTGGCGCAGGAGAAACAAAATGGCTAACTTAGCGCAATTGCTCAATCAGCCCGGTGCCAGCATAGAGGCCACGGATGATTTTGATACGATTAATCGATTGATTTGGGATAAGGGCTGGGGTGATGGTTTACCTATCGTGCCACCTACAGAGGCGCGGGTGGCGGCGATGCTGGAATATTGTGATCGTCCGTGGAATGAGCCAATTGCCAAAGTCCCGCCGCGCTGGGGCGAGGCTACACCACTGTTGCTAGCAGCAAATGCGGTGATGGCCGGGTGCGAGCCGCGTTACTTTCCGCTATTGATGTTGGCGATCGAGGCCATGTGCGAGGAGCCGCTCAATCTCTATGGGGTGCAAGCGACTACCCATTTATGTGCGCCATTGGTGATTGTGAACGGACCGATTGTGCAAGAGCTGAATATTAACGGCGGTCATAACGCTTTTGGTCCGGGCTTTCAAGCGAATGCCACGATTGGTCGGGCGATTCGTTTGTCATTGTTGAATATTGGCGGCGCTATTCCGGGTCTTGGTGACATGTCGACTTTTGGTTCGCCAGCAAAGTATAGCTATGTGGTGGCTGAGAACGAAGTGGCAAGCCCTTGGGCGCCGCTCCATGTGGAGCGTGGTTTTACAGCAACGACTAGTGCAGTCACTGTGATTGGCGCGGAGTGTCCACACAACATCAACGACCATGAAAGTCTAACGCCTGAAGGTATTTTGATGACCATCGCCGGTAGTATGGGGGTGGCGGGCTGTAATGATATTTATTACAAAGCGCAGCCCTTGGTGATTATGGGGCCAGAGCATGCGCAGACCGTCGCCGCTGGTTTTACCAAGGCCGAGGCCAAGCACTTTTTGCAGCAGCATGCCACGGTGTTAGTGCGTCAGTTCTCGCAAGAGAACGTGGACAGGCGAATTCGGGTGACTTTTAAAGATCGCTTGGCAAACCCTAAGCCTGATGACGTCGTCTATGTTGTGCGTGAGCCCGAGGATTTGCTGATTGCCGTAGTGGGGGGGGCGGGTAAGCATTCGGCGTTTGTGCCGACTTTTGGTGCAACCTTGCCGGTAACCCGCGCACTGAAAACAGCGAATGGGGAGTTGGCTCGTTCAGTTGAAGATTTTAGGCGTCGCTAAATCGTTCTAAGACAGCACCGAATGCTGCTGGCGCTAAATAAAAAACCAATAATTTCAAATAGTTATTGGTTTTTTTATATTGCTGTGCGGTATTGCACAATACGAATTAGTCATGGCTTTCAGTGGGCTGTAGCGAAGTGATTCAGCGTGCTTCGCTACAGACGCATATTTATGCGTACCTATGCATACTGATCTTTAATGCTTTACGCTGGGCTTGATGATTAAAAACGCGGTGATTTGTTCAATCTTGCGTCCTAACCACAGCAGTGCGTTAACAATATGATCAGCGTCATGCATCGCCTTGAAGGCAGCTTTGCGTTCGATGGTGCTCATGCGTGCGGCAAAAATCTTGCTATTAATAATTGAATTTAATTTGTCTTTACTGTTCGTGATCATGATAACTACCTCTATAATTTGTGGTTCGCCATCCCGGCGTAAGGGACTCAAAGTTTTTTAATTCAATGAGTTCGAGATCATTATAGAGCAAGATGGAGTTATTTGTTGCGATGCAACAGATGAAATATTGTTCTTATATGATATAATTTTTCTAATCTGAAAATGAATGGTTTTGGAGTGCGAACACGCTTTTCGTCTTGATCCTGCCACTCTATAGAGTGACTGGTTGCAGGTTTTAGAGGCGTATGCAGATTTTTGGGAGATAGATCTATGTCGCAACGTTTACCCCCGCTGAATGCATTAAAGGCGTTTGAGGCTGCTGCTCGCCATTTGAGTGTAAAGAAAGCAGCGTTAGAGTTAAATGTGACCCCTGCGGCGGTGAGTCATCAGGTGCGCAGCTTGGAAGAGTATCTGAACGTCGAGTTATTTCACCGCCATAATCGCGCACTAACGCTGACCGATGCTGCCAGTGCTTGTCTGCCCAAGTTACGTGAGGGTTTTGATGCATTGGCTCAGGCGGTAGAGCGTTTACGTGTGCATCATAAAGGCGGAATGCTGACGGTGAGTGCAGCACCTTCATTCTCGGCGCGTTGGTTAATGCCGCGGCTGCATCGCTTTATTGCGGATCATCATGAAGTCGATGTGCGCCTATCAGCGCGTATGCGACGCGTCAGTGTTGACGGTAAGGGTGATGTTGCTGAGCGCGCGACTCTAGAGACTTGGTTAGACGACTCTGATGTAGCGATTATTTATGGTCGAGGGCATTATCCCGAGTTAGATGTGCATCGACTATTACCATTGACGGTGACGCCCATTTGCGGCCCGCAAGCTATGTCGGGTGAGCACCCGTTACTTCACCCTGAAGATCTCAAGCATTACATGTTATTACATGATGATACGGGTGAATCTTATGACGGTGAATCGTTTTGGGATTTATGGTTAGAAGCGGCTGGGGTGGAATTGGTTGATGCACAACGCGGTGCCCGCTTCAGCCATGCTTCACTTGCTTTTGAGGCTGCACGTGATGCTGTGGGGGTGGTGGCTTCAATGCCGGAATTAGCTTCAGAGGATATTGCTGCCGGACGATTAGTTACGCCGTTTCCATTACGTGTGCCTCTGACCTCAGCGTATTATTTGGTGAGTCAGCCGCAGGCTAAGAACCGACCTGCGGTCGCGGCATTTTGCGATTGGTTAATTGCCGAGGCTGCCAAAGATGCAGCAAAAGATGCGGCGATAGTTGCATCTAACTAGGTTTTAATTGTATGCGTTCAATCTGGCGATCATCCACCGGTAGGTTAAGCAGTGCGGCGACAATGCCCATGCCAACGGTCAGTAACCACATGGGCGTGTATGTGCCCATGCGGTCGAATACGTAGCCACCGATCCACACGCCGGCAAAGCTACCTAACTGATGAAATAAGAATGCAATGCCAGTGAGTGTAGATAGATAACGCACACCAAATACATGGGCAATGAGGCCGCTAGTTAGGGGCACTGTGCCAAGCCATAAAAATCCAATAGTCGCTGAAAATAAATATACCGATAGCGGCGATAGCGGCATTGAAATAAATAGGGCAATCGCAATGGAGCGAGTCAGATATAGGCTAGATAGTAAATATTTTTTAGTATAGCGACCACCCAGCCAGCCCCAGACGTAGCTGCCAATCATATTAAAGAAGCCGATGAGTGCTAGGCCTTTCATGCCGGTCTCTGGTGTCATGTGCTGATCGATGAGGTAGGCAGGAAAATGCACGGCGATAAATAACAATTGAAAGCCGCATACGGTATAACCCAAGCACAGCAGGATGTAACCGCGATGGGCTGAGGCTTCACGTAGTGCCTCGCGCGCAGATTGTTTGAAGGTGTGTAGGGCTTGTGTGCTGCGATCTTCGACGAGGGCGCTAGAGAGCGGAATAATAATGAGCACGGTGAGGGCTAGAATCACCAGTGCTTGCATCCACCCGACATGGTTAATCAGCCATTGGCCATAGGGGAGTAGCGCAAATTGCCCAAGCGACCCTGCCGCCCCAGCAAAGCCTAAGGCTACGCTGCGCTTCTCTGGCGGGAATGAGCGACCAATCACGCCAAATACAATCGAGAAACCACTACAACCTAGTGAGGCGCCAATCAACAGACCGGCACTTAGCGTTAAGTCCATGCCTGTAGTCGACATCGACATTAAAAATAGTCCGGTTGCATAGAGCAAAGAGCCGCCAATTAAGACGCGGGCAGCACCAAATTTGTCAGCGATTAAACCAGTGATCGGTTGGGAGATGCCATAGAGCAAATTTTGTATCGCAATCGCGAAGGCAAAGGTTTCTCGACCAATACCTAAATCGGTGGTGATGGGTTGCAAGTAGAGGCCAAAGTTGTGTCGCACGCCTAGAGCGATGGTAAGAATCATCCCGCCACAAATTAGTATGACTGTTGGGGTGCGCCAAGACTTTTCCGTCATTTTTCGAGCTCCGTTTAAAAAAATCTGTGCTAAATATTTTGATAATACCCCTAATCACGGATTTTCCGGTAGAATGCACACCTTGCAAAACGGGGTGTAGAACAGTCCGGTAGTTCGCTTGCTTTGGGAGCAAGAGGTCCTAGGTTCGAATCCTAGTACCCCGACCAGCAAATCCCATAATTTATCACTAGAAATTCTTTTGAATTTACAGACTAATGTGTTGTTTTATAGACGTTAGTTTTTGCAGTTATTTGAAAATTGCACCAACACCCCTCCCGCATTAATTACTTTATTTTACTGATATCTTACTGATTTTATTAATGTTTTTTTCCTTAATTGTTGGTAGTGTATTAGCCTTTCTCCCCTTGTCAGCACCCAATGCTTGGGTGCTTTTAGCGGCCGCTTTAGCAGTGAAGGTGATTGTGGATGTGCGCTACGAGAAAACGCCATATTTGGGCACTCCTTCTCCATTTCTGATTTATTGCCATAATTTGGTTGATCGCGGTGAGTCCATTAGTCATGCGATGTTTAGTTACGCATTGCAATTGATTCTTTTTGGCGTATTACTGGGCGGCGGTTTATTTTCCTTGTTGCGCTATTTACGCGGCTAATGTTTCCACAGCATAGGTTATGCCAAGGTTGAATTCAGGCTTGATCCCAAGATTGGATACGATTAAGACTTGATACTAAACGGGCTAAAGTTGGTTTCCCGATCATAATAGTCTTCGCCTTCTGCTCGTTTTAGGACGTTCACAATTTTGTAGGTCAATGGGGTAAAGGCAATTTCTACGCCCACTTTAGTAACAAATTGGGCCAGCATAATTAAGGGCAGTTTGTCATCAGGAATAATGCCGCTGCCATAAAATGCGAGTGGGTAGAACAGCGCAGAGTCGACTGCCTCACCCACGATGGTTGAGCCTATCGTGCGGCTCCATAACCACCGCCCTTGGGTCAGTATTTTCATCCGCGCTAATACATATGAATTAACAAACTCACCACAGCAATACGCGAGCATCGAGGCCATCACAATGCGGGGGGTGTTACCAAAGGCGATTTCGTACGCGCTCTGGTGCGTCCAAAAAGGAGCAGGTGGCAGAGCCACCACCATAGCACTCATGATTGAAGCAAACACGAGCCCACCAAAACCCGCCCAGATCACGCGACGTGCGCGAGCGTAACCGTAGACTTCGGTGAGGATGTCACCAAAGACATAAGAGATCGGGAAAAATAATACGCCAGCGCCAAAAGTACAAACGCCTAAGATGGGAATGTCTAACTGAGCAATTTTTGCAGGACCAATTAAATTTGAGCAGATTAGTACAGTGACAAATGCTGCCATCACCCATTCATAGTATTTGTATTGTGGTGTAGGTTTCATGGTGAATTAGCTCAGTGCTGATGCGCAGTGTGTTTGGAATCCAGGACGAGCGCTTACTCTCTGATACCAATGAAAAAGGTTTGGTAGCTCTGGGCGTGTGATGGGCAATACAAACCAGCGATGGGCGAGTACGCCTAGGGGGATGTCGGCTAAGGTAAATGTATCACCAGCAAAAAAAGTGTGTTTGGCGAGATGAGCGTCAGCAATCGCTAAATACTGTGCCAGCTTAATCCGGTTATCTTCTATTTCAGCCAGATTACGCTGCGCCTCTGGGGTGCGTATCATGCCCCAAAAAATAGGGCGCATCACAATCCATGCGGTGGTGTTATACCACTCCATCCAACGATCAACATCGGCTGCTGGCTGTGGGTCTGTTGGCAGGATATTGCCTGAGCCGTATCGGCGTGCGAGATAACGCACAATGGCATGAGATTCCCATAATAAAAATCCGCCATCGTCAATTAAAGGCACCAAACCATTGGGGTTCATGACTTTATATTCAGGGGTGTTGTTGACTCCGAATTGCATGCCGGCATCGATACGTTCGAACCCAAGCTCCAATTCAGCGCAAGTCCACAGTACTTTTTGGACATTAATCGAGTTGGCGCGTCCCCAGATTTTGAGCATTATTGGTTTCCTTTGATCTAGCCTAGATGGTGATGATCTATCACGTCGATGGTGAGGTGCGTGACATTTGGCGTTAAAATAGGGCGGATCGATAGTCATTGCTGATAATGCAAGCCGCATCTCTAACGATTGTAACAAACTGCTTATTAAATAGGGTTTGGAGTATGCATTGTTTAACGAGCCCTTGCTTGAGGTGTGTAGGTGTACTCAGGCGGTCGCGGCATGATGGCTAGTGATTTTTTTAAGATACTGAAAAGTATAGGTTTTTTTGTTTTTTGATTGTTTTGGGCAGCAATGCCTGATCAGGCTATAATCTTTGGGCTTAATTTAATTGGATTAATTGGAGGGTTATACTATGGGTAGCATGATTGAACTGACCGCAGCAGATGGTTTTAAATTCGGCGCTTACAAGGCAGAGCCAGTCGGTAAGCCACGAGGTGGATTAGTGGTGGTGATGGAAATTTTTGGTGCTAACAGCCATATTCGTTCAGTAGCCGATGGTTATGCGGCTGACGGTTACTTGGTGATTGCACCTGCGATGTTTGATCGCGTGCAGCCAGGGTTTGAGTGCGGCTATACCCCACCGGAGATTGAGGTGGCGCGTGGTTTGATGCAGAAAGCTAAGTTAGATGACGCGATCAAAGACGTTGAGGCTGCAGTTGCAGCACTTCAGGGCGCTGGTAAAGTGGGTATCGTAGGCTATTGCTGGGGCGGCACGGTTGCTTGGAAAGCTGCTGCTGAAGTCGCTGGTATTGCTTGCTCAGCACCGCACTATGGTGGTGGTATTCCTAATCATGCAACCTTGCAAGCGAAATGCCCAGTTGCTTTCCATTGGGGCGAGAAAGATCAGTCGATCCCCTTAGAAGCTGCGCAAAAAGTACAAGCAGCTCAGCCTGGGTGTGAGCATTTCTTCTATGCAGCTGGTCATGGTTTTAATTGCGATCAGCGTCCTTCCTACGATGCTGCTAGCTCCAAGCTGTCTCGTGAGCGGACTTTGGCCATGTTGCATAAGTATGTTGGCTAAATGGTGATGGTATCCTTGAAAAACCGGCCTTAAAGGCCGGTTTTTTTATCTGCGTAGCATTACTGATTTACTAGGTTTGCTGATTTCGGGGTGTAGTAGGAGCAGTGCTAGCACTAGCGCTCGCATGTGTATTGAAGGCATTAAAAAATTGCTCGGCCGTACGTTTTGCTACCCCATCGATCAAACGTGCACCCATTTGCGCCAGTTTTCCGCCAATATTGGCTTTAACTTGGTAGCTTAATAAAGTGCCACCTGTCTCGGCGTTTAATTGTACTTGCGCCACGCCTTTCGCAAAACCGGCAATCCCGCCTTGACCCTCAAAGTTTAGAGTGTATGCATGCGGCGGATTAACATCGGATAAAGTCATTTTCCCTTTAAATTTTGCACTTACTGGACCTACTTTGGCCACCATAGTTAACTGATACTCGGTGGCAGAGAGTTGCTCAATGGCCTCACAGCCAGGGATGCAAGCCATTAAAACCGCGGTACTGTTAAGCGCATCCCAGGTCGCTTGTTGAGGTAGTTGGATGTGTTGTTCGCCACTCATGTCCATTTGTTGCATACTCCTTCAGTCAAAAGGCTAATCGATTAGCCGAGCTTAGATGTTACCTCAAGCAACGGGTTACAATGCAGTATTGCCCAGAATTTGATCAGGAGCACAATATGGACAGTGTTGATTTGCAAGTTATCCGTACCGCTCGAGATTGGCTAGTCGCCGGGCACCGCGTAGTGTTAGCAACAGTCGTGCGGACTTGGGGTTCGGCTCCGCGTCCAATTGGGGCGATGTCAGCTATTCGCGGTGATGGTCTGGTAGTGGGTTCGGTCTCTGGTGGTTGTGTTGAGGACGATATGATTGCACGCGTCCAAGCCGGCACCCTTGTACAGACCTTGCCCTCAGTGACGCAATATGGTGTCACTGCTGAGGAAGCGCAACGGTTCGGCTTGCCCTGTGGGGGCACCTTGGAGATCGTATTGGAGCCACTGATGCAGGCGGCATCTCTAGACCCATTATTAGAGCGAATTGCTCAGCATGAGTTAGTATTGCGTCGCTTGAATATGAAGACAGGTCAGAGCACTGTGAGCAATGCTATCTGGTCCGATCAGCTACGATTTGATGGCGAGTCACTGACTACGGTGTTTGGCCCACGCTGGCGTTTATTGATAATTGGTGCTGGCCAGCTCTCGACTTACCTGGCACAGATGGCCCAATCTTTGGATTATCAAGTTATCGTCTGCGACCCGCGCGATGAATATACCGAGACTTGGAGTCTACCCAACGTTGAGTTATTACGTGGGATGCCAGATGACGTGGTGACTGCTTTGAAGTTAGATGGGCATAGTGCTGTGGTTACCTTAACGCATGATCCAAAACTGGACGATATGGCCTTACTCGAGGCTTTGCGTTCGCCAGCATTTTATGTGGGTGCGATTGGCTCACGTAAAAATAACGAGATCAGACGTCAACGCCTAAGTGAGTTTGATTTGTCTGTAGAAAACATTGCGCGACTGCACGGACCAGTCGGACTCAAAATTGGTAGTAAGACACCGCCAGAGATTGCAATCGCCATCTTAGCTGAGATGACTGCGGTGCGTAACGGCGTGGACATTCGAGGTGCTGGTTTAAACGCATTTCAAGAGCCAGATAAGCCAACCACTGCGGGTTGTTCTGTGGCAGATGTGTAGTGGTATTTTTTTGTGTAGAAGTGTATTTAAAAGTAGATGTAAATTTATATGTAGATATAGATGAAGATATTATTTTTATTGGATGAACTGTCCAGTTGTCACATAAAATAAAAAAAGACAGAACTTCAAAATGGTTTTTTAATCAATTCAAACAGTAGGGAGTATTACGTTGGATTCCAGTAAATCGACAGCTAAAGATGTACGTCCAAGACCCACAGAAGGTGCATTACCGGCAGCCACTGTGACTATTGTTAGGGATTCCTCTAAGGGCCTTGAAGTATTGATGATGCGCCGTAACTTGAAATCGGGATTTGTTCCTGGAATGTATGTATTTCCCGGTGGCGGTGTGGATGAATCCGACTCCGCGTATGAAACTAATGGTCTGTGTGCTGGATTTGACGATAATACGGCTAGCAGTCTGCTCAATATGGCCAATGGTGGCTTAGCCTATTGGGTCGCTGCCATCAGAGAGGCTTATGAAGAGGCTGGTCTGCTTCTGGCAAACCATGCTCAGGGTGGGCCACTGAGTTTTAGTGATGCGGCATATGCTGCACGCTTTGTCGATTATCGCAAACAGTTGAACGCAGGCACCATCACTTTAGCTGCAATACTGCAAGCTGAAAATTTGCGTCTAGCCACCGATCAATTACAGTATTTTGCGCATTGGATTACGCCGGTAGGTGCACCACGT